>Ga0210400_10000262_pt1 | contig 62931 bp, 56 predicted proteins | sample IncBWH26MmetaG_FD_155456 | JGI IMG/M metagenome (GOLD analysis project Ga0210400, IMG submission 155456) | Forest soil microbial communities from Barre Woods Harvard Forest LTER site, Petersham, Massachusetts, United States - Inc-BW-H-26-M | ecosystem: Environmental > Terrestrial > Soil >...
GAACGGCTTTGTGTTCCGCGATGAGGCCTCCGCTCGAGGGATACTCGACGGGCATATCCCAGCCGCCGAAATTGACCATTTTCGCGCCGAGGCGGCGGTGCAAAGCGTTAAGCGGCGTCTTTCGAAGCTCGGTGATGGCGGGCGACGTAACGGATTCCATTCCAGGCGCTCAGGCAGAAGGTGATACTAGCATGCAGGTGGAGACGCGTCAAAAGAACCCGCAAAGCAGCGAAATAGATCCGCGGTGAATCAAATTCTGAGTGAGGGTAATAGGATCGCGATGGTTCGGCACGCCAGCCTTGCCGCTGCGTCCCGTGGTCAGGTAAAGTTTTTAAGGAGGCTGCTATGCCTATCGGCCCGGTTTTATGCGCCCAGTGCGACAGAATGGAGTCCGATTGCCAGTGCGACAAGTACTGCACGATTTGCAAGGGGCAGCACAACATCCGGCTATGCGCGGATGGATTGTACTATTGCCCCGATTGCCGGGAAGCCTGCGACGTCGCGGTCGCGAATACTCGTGGGAACTGAAACAAAGCGCATCCGCCTGCAAATCGATCCCGATCCGCGGCTGGCTGCCGCCGCTGGGGGTGCGGCGCGTTACCTTGGCGACGCTGCCGGACTCGAGAACCCCGGTCTTTCTCAACTAGAGGCCGCCACCGTAGCTGCCTGCAACGAGGCGTTTCCGCAGATTCACGCGGCTGAGCGGCATCTGGACGTGACACTCAAGCGTTTTGCCGATCGGATTGAAGTGGCATTATGCCTCGAGGGCGGCAATGCGGCCAGCGGAAAGGCCCTCGAGGGAATCGACAGCGTGCAATTCGAAAAGCAAGGGAATTGCGCGGTCACCCGCCTTACGAAGTACCTCACGCCGAGTGTTCCGCGCACCTAGTCAGACGCGGGAATCTACATTTTCAGTGCGAAGGTGTTCCGCTTGATCAGCGAAGTCATCTGATCATCGTTGAGGGACATTTGCAAGATGGCGCGGTCGCCGGCCGGGGAGATCTGCGCGCGGTCAAGCAGCTGGGCGAGATCGGGATTGTCCTGGCTGGCCTGATAACGCTTGTAGAGCAAGCCTGCCTGGAGCAATTGAGAAAGAGTGTTGGCGTCCTCCGTCGAGCCGCACACCGCCTGGAATTTTCCGTCCACGCTGCCGGTGGTATCGATGGTGATGATGAGGTTTTGCATGCGGTTGATGATTTTCGCGGCTTCCGGAAACTGCTCGACTTCGGGCGCCAACTGCCTCATCGCCAGCCGGGTATATGCGGGATTGAGCACCGCCCAGACTACGGCGGTGCCGTTGGCTTCATTGATGAGTGGATAAAACTTGTCGTTGCGCAACAGCCCTTCCTCACCGCCGAAGCGCACTTCGATCATTTTTTCGAGAACGGCGCGGTGGCCAAACGCAGCGGTGTTCGAATCGATAAAAAAGAAAAAGAGGTCGTTAGGGCCGCTTCCGGTACCGAAGGCATAAAGTGTGTAGCCCCGCGATTTGAATGTCGGGAGTTTCTGTTGCTTGAAGTAGTTCTCGGCAAGATCAGGACTGAAGCTGCCGAGGGCAACTCCGGCGACCTGTTCTCCGGTAGGTACGGCGCTTGATCCCGTGCCTTCGGTCTTGCCGGTGAGACCTTCCGCGACCAAGGCCCAGGCCAGCTCCTCGACTTGGGTATTGGGGTCGATACCCGCGGAGGCGAGGAATCTTTCGAATTGCCGGAAACGGTCTGGAAGCAACTGTTCCTGCAATTGTGGAAACCATTTCATGGTGCGGGCTTTTTTCAGATCAGCGTAGGCGAACTCCCCGACGTCTTTCGGAAAAAGCGCGATGATGTCCGGACCGAGACGCCCGGCCCCATGCGCGGGCCTGGGCGCGGCAAACCCCAATGTGAATAGAATGGCAGCAGCCAGCAGCTTTTTGATCGATAACGAATTACCCATGCAAGAACTCCTATTTCCTAGACGCGAAAATTTCAGTGTTGGCCCCCTGTGGCACGGGCCGCTCCATCCAGTCTACCTCGCAGCGCGTCGAGTTTCTGACGTATTACATGCGCATACGCCTTATCCGTAATCCCGTCCAGATTGATCTCGACATTGGCCATCGCGCCTTTTGCTCCCGCGGCGGCCATCATTCGCGCCACGTGCAGGTCTGACTTCATGGATGCGGCGGCAATCTTTTCCAGTTGTCCCAAGCCCTCGTAGACCGCGATCGACTGCTCGGCCACTTCGAGGGGCACTTCGGCTGCGCCCTTCGTCGCTGTTTGAATGGCCTCTTCGCGCCCCTGCGATTCCTGCGCATCGCCCTGCGGCAACTTGAACGCCGCCATCACCGCATCGTAGGAAGACGCGTCCCGGTCAATGGCCTCGGTCAAGCGATCGGCAGCGCGGCGGAGATCGTCGAGCGCCACCGAAAGTTTATCCACATGCGCGGCTTGCGATTTCTTTTTGCGAGAGAGGCCCGCGACCATTTGCCCCAGCGACGCCGCAAGCGCTCCCGCGAACGCCGAAACACTTCCGCCTCCAGGCGTGGCCGTGGGGGCGGCTACCGCATCCAGAAACGGCCTCGCGAGTCCGGCCAGCTTTCCATTGCTTCCCGCGGTGTCCAGCGGAGCGCCACTGAGGGCCGCTTCCAGTTTATTTTCAAACACTTGCGCAGGCGAAAAGTTCTCGAATTGCAGAAAAAAGTCCGCGGCCATCTCAAGAGCTTTTTTGGGCACCAGGCCGACGATTTCACTGCCCACGGGCATCACGCCATAGCGTTTGGCCTCACGCTTCACCATCTCGTAGACGCGATGCATCGGAGTCTGCTCAAAGTCGGTCAAGTTGATGGAAACCTGCGCGAGGTTTCTGGCTTTCAGCTCCACGCCCATGGACTTGACGTAACGCAGGCCGCCAGAGGAAAAGCGAATGGCCTTGGCAATTTTGTTGGCGATGGAAATATCGGAAGTGTTGAGATTCACGTTGTAGGCGATGAGAAATTTTCGCGCGCCCACCACCGTCACGCCGGCTGTGGGATGCAGTTTGGGCTCGCCCACGTCCGGTTGACGGTCATGATTGTGTTTCATCTCCGTCCGCAGACCTTCGAACTGCCCGCGCCGCACATTTTCGAGATTTATGCGATCGGGACGCTGAGCGGCAGCTTCGTAGAAAAAGACCGGGATGCGGTAGCGCTTCCAAAGCTCGTTGCCAACGCGCCTCGCACGCGCACCGCAATCCTCGAGGGTCACGCCTTCAATCGGGATGAAGGGCACAACGTCCGTGGCGCCGACGCGTGGATGCGCGCCCGTATGTTTGGTCATGTCGATGAGTTCCAATGCCTTGCCGGCGCCCAGAATCGCGGCTTCCCCCACTGCATCGGGATCACCAGCGAGTGTGATGACGCAGCGGTTGTGGTCGGCGTCCATCTCGCGGTCGAGGACGTAGACTCCGGGCACGGCGCTCATGGTGGCGACCAGCGCGTCGACTTTTGCCGGGTCTCGCCCCTCTGAAAAATTCGGCACAGACTCAATCAGTCGTTTCATTCCGTCCGGTACTCCGAAGCCTCAGTGTCTATGATAGGTGATTTTCCTGCCGCCAGCTACAAAGCGCCGCAGAAATGCCGTGAAAACGACTATGAGGAAGATTCGGAGTGGATGACTACGCCTCTCTTCAGAGTCTTCCAGCAAGTGTTCTCGCCAAAGTAGTAGGGAATTTCCCGATAGTCGGCTACATCGAAGATTGCGAGGTCGGCTTGCTTGCCGATTTCGAGTGACCCGATCGTTTTTTCCCGCTGCAGGGCGTACGCGCCGTTGATTGTCGCCGCGGTGATGGCTTCGGCGGGCGTCATGCGAAGCTGTGAACATGCGAGCGACAAAATCATCGGCATGCTCACCGTGGGGCTCGTGCCCGGATTGTAGTCGGTTGCGAGCGCCACGATTGCTCCCGCTTCAATCAATTCCCGCGCGGGAGCGTACCGCCGCAAGCCCAGATGGAAATCACAACCGGGCAGAAGCGTTGCCACTGTTTTCGACTTCGCCAGCGCCCGAATGTCGGCGCGGTTCACGTGTTCGAGATGATCGCAGCTCACCGCACCTAGCTCTACACCGAGTTGTGTTGCGCCGGTCCGTGAAAGCTGCTCCGCGTGAAGCCGCGGCGACATACCCCACTGTCGTCCGGCCTGCAGTATTCGTTTGGATTGTTCTACGGTGAACGCACCGCGGTCGCAGAAAACGTCGCAAAATTCGGCCGGACGGGCTTCTCCAATCTCTGGAATTACAGTTTCCGTAAGTAAATTTATGTAGCGCTCAGTACCGTTGGCCTTGTTTCGGTATTCGGCAGGTACCGTATGTGCCCCTAGGAATGTCGACGCAATCTCAATTCGTTGCAGTGCCTGCAAGCGTTTGTGAAGCTGTAGGATCGTCAGCTCGCTTGTTAGGTCGAGCCCGTAACCACTCTTTGCCTCGAGCGTAGTGGTCCCGTACGCAGCAAACTTCTTAAGCGCTGACAGTGCCCGTAGTTCGAGGGCCTCCGCCGTCGCCGCGCGGAGCTTTTTCACCGAATTCAAGATTCCGCCGCCCTTGCGCGCGATTTCTTCATAGGACGCGCCCGCAATTTTTAGCTCGTATTCTTCGGCGCGGCTAGCGGCATGAACCAAATGCGTATGCGAATCCACGAACCCGGGCAGGATTACCCGTTCCCCCACGTCGAGTAGCTCGGCATCACGCGCCTCCGGCAGGGATTCAACCTGCGCACGCGCGCCCACTTCCGCGATCGTGCCATCACGCACGAGCAGCGCGCCGCCTTTGATGATTCCTAGATTGGAGAGCGCTTTGCCGCGCCGCGGACCGCGCCCGCGCAGCGTGATGAGCTGTGATGCGCCAGTAATAAGTAGTGAGGAGGACACTCGAGTGAGTTCCGACAATTCACATCATCGGAATCTTGACGCCGGTTTTCTTTGCAAACTCAATCGCTTCGGGATAGCCCGCGTCCACATGACGCGCCACGCCCATGCCGGGATCGTTAGTCAAGACACGTTCAATGCGCGCGGCCATTTCTTTTGTTCCATCGGCAACGGTCACCTGGCCGGCGTGTTGCGAGTAACCGATGCCGACGCCGCCGCCGTTGTGAATGGAAACCCACGAAGCGCCGCTGGCGGTGTTCACCAGCGCATTCAGCAGCGGCCAATCGGCGATCGCGTCCGATCTGTCCAGCATCGATTCCGTTTCGCGAAAGGGCGACGCCACCGAGCCGCAATCCAGGTGATCGCGGCCGATCACGATGGGCGCCTTTAACTCTCCGTGCGCGACCAGGTCATTTAGGCGCAATCCGAATTTGTCACGTTCCCCATACCCGAGCCAGCAAATCCGCGAAGGCAGCCCCTGAAACTTCACGCGCTTCTGCGCCAGCTTGATCCAGCGGCTCAGATGCTCATCCTGAGGAAACATCTCCAGCACCAGCTGGTCCGTCCGCGCGATATCCGAAGCTTCTCCCGAGAGCGCGGCCCAGCGGAAAGGTCCTTTGCCTTCACAGAAAAGCGGCCGAATGTACGCTGGGACAAATCCCGGAAAGTCATAGGCGTTCTTCACGCCCTGTTCGTAGGCAAACGTTCGAATATTGTTTCCGTAATCGAACGTTACCGCGCCTAGCTTCTGCAGTTCCAACATTCCTTGAACGTGCCGCGCTATCGCCGCCAGAGAACGTTTCTTGTATTCTTCGCTGTCATTAGCCCGCAGCTCCAGCGCCGCGGCGAGAGGCATGCCGTCCGGGACGTACCCCCCGATAGGATCATGCGCGCTGGTTTGGTCGGTCAGCAGATCTGGCACCACGCCGCGTTTTGCCATCTCGGGAATCACGTCCGCGCAATTGCCTACCAGCCCGACGGACGTCGCCTCCCCTTTACGCACCGCGTTTTTCAGGATGCGCAGTGCTTCGTCGAGCGAAGTCACCATCACGTCGCAATAGCCGGCCTTCACACGGCGCTTGATGCGTTCCGGATCAACGTCGATTCCTAGGAACGCCGCGCCGTTCATGGTCGCAGCCAGAGGCTGCGCACCTCCCATGCCACCCATGCCGCCGCTCGCCACCAGCTTTCCCGACAGGCTGCCCCCGAAATGCTTCCGCGCGGCCGCGGCAAATGTTTCGAACGTGCCCTGCAAAATCCCCTGCGTGCCGATGTAAATCCAGCTTCCCGCGGTCATCTGGCCGTACATCATCAAGCCCGCGCGGTCGAGTTCGTGGAAGCGGTCCCAATTATTCCAATGGCCCACCAAGTTCGAATTGCAGAGGAGTACGCGAGGCGCGTATTCATGCGTGCGAAAAACCGCGACCGGCTTTCCGGATTGCACCAGCAAAGTTTCGTCCGCCTCGAGCGTCCTCAATGACTTTACGATAGCGTGAAAACATTCCCAGTTTCGCGCCGCTTTACCGGTTCCACCGTAAACGACCAGATCCTCCGGCTTCTCGGCGACTTCCGGGTCGAGATTGTTCATCAACATGCGTAGCGCGGCTTCTTGTTGCCAGCCTTTGCAGGAAATCTGCGTCCCCCGCGGCGCGCGGAACGGCCCCCTGGACAGACTAGTCTCGTTCACTGTTCCCGATGTAATCGCGCTCATGAAGAATGTCCCTGCCGTTTATGGTATCGCAGGGTTCCGTGTTTTGCACCACGGTCTGCCGAACGCGCTCCGGATGGATTGCACCTTGCGAATCCATGCGGTAAAGTCAAATTTCTCATGGACTACGGCACCCTTCCCGGTCGATTCCTTAACGCGGTCGACTCCACGCCCAATCCACGCGCCCAGATGGCGCGCCGTGCAAACCTTTGGGACTCCATTTCCTCCGAAGAATTTCTCCGCCGCGTCGCCGGCCTTTCCACCGCGTTTGTCGAATTGGGAGTGAAACCCGGGGACAGAGTCTGCCTGTTTGCGACGAATCGTCCGGAGTGGCACACCGCAGACTTTGCCATCATGGGCGCGGGCGGCGTCACCGTGCCCATCTATTTCAACGAATCTCCGGAGCGCATGACGTATATCTTGAACCATTGCGGCGCGAAGGTGATTTTTGCCGCCGGCGCAGCGCAATTGAAAAAGTTGCTTGCGATTCGCGCGCAAACACCGGAGCTGGAGCAGATTATCGTCGCTGACGCTGGCGCTAATGTACCCGCGGAATGTTTACGCTATGAAACGCTGATCGCTTCCGCCGGCGCGGATGTCTCCTCCTACCGCATGCGGGCGTCGCAAGTTTTGCCCGGCCAACTCGCCTCCATCATTTACACCTCGGGCACGACGGGCGAGCCGAAAGGTGTGATGCTCACCCATGCGAACTTTTGCTCCAACGTCGTCGACTCCAACGACGGGGTCGAGTTTCGGCCCGGCGAAGACATCTCCCTCTCGTTTCTGCCCCTCGCTCACGTCTATGGCCGCATGCTGGATTACGTCGAGATTTTCAACGGCGTCACCGTTGCTTACGTCGAGGCCGTGGAAATGGTCGCGCAGGCGCTGCTGGAGCTCCATCCCACGATACTTGCCGCGGTGCCGCGAGTTTTCGAAAAAATTTACGTGAAAGTTATGGAGCAGGGCAGCAAGAACACCGGCCTCAAACGCAAGATTTTTGATTGGGCCATGGAAGTGGCTAAACGATCCTGGGCGTGGCGTTCTGGCGAAGGCAGCGCGAACCCCGGCGTGAAGTTGCAATGGCTGATTGCCGACAAGCTGGTCTATTCGAAGATTCGCCAGGGAACTGGCGGGAAATTGCGAATTGTTTTCTCCGGTGGCGCGCCGCTTTCCAAAGATCTCGCCGAGTTTTTCTGGGCGGTGGGGATTCCCATCTTTCAGGGCTATGGTCTGACGGAAACGTCGCCGGTCCTGACCACAAATTACCCAAAAAACCGTGTGGGCAGCGCGGGACGCCCGATCCGCAATGTTCAACTGAAAATTGCCGAGGACGGCGAGATTCTCGCCAAAGGGCCCTGTGTGATGCAGGGTTATTACAAGAGCCCGGAGGCTACACGCGAAGTGATTACGGAAGACGGATGGTTCTGCACCGGCGATATCGGCTATCTCGACAAGGACAACTATCTTTTCATCACCGACCGGAAGAAGGATCTGATCAAGACTGCCGCGGGAAAATTTGTCGCTCCGCAACCGATCGAAAATGCGCTCAAGACGAGCCCTTATATCCTGAATGCCATGGTGCTGGGCGACCGCCGGAAGTTTATCGTCGCGCTGCTCGTTCCGAATGTCACGACGGTTTCGGCCAAGGCCGCGGAGCAGGGAATCAAGTTTGCCTCGAACGCTGAACTTTCTGCCCACCCCTGGGTTCACACGCTCATCGAGGGTGAAGTGAAGCGTCTAACCGCAAATCTCGCGCAGTACGAATCGATCAAGCGGTTCGCGCTGCTCCCCGAAGATTTTACCTTCGACAACGGCGCGCTCACTTTTACGCTTAAGCTCAAGCGGCGCGTGGTCGAGAAACAATTTCAAGATGTGATCGAGCGGCTTTATGCTGATGTCGCTGAACCGCGCCCTATCTTTCAGGATTAAACTCGAGTAGAGGTCAAGCATGTCAGACGAACTGGTTATAGCGGGCCGCGCGTTCAAATCCCGCTTGATTGTCGGCACCGGCAAATATCGCAGTTTCCCGGAAATGGCCCGCGCTCACGCCGCTTCCGGCGCGGACATGGTCACGGTGGCCGTCCGCCGCGTGAACCTCACCGACCGGACTAAGGAATCGTTGCTCGATTTCATCGATCGCGAAAAAATCTTTATTCTGCCGAATACCGCGGGCTGCTACACGGCAGACGAAGCCATCCGCACCGCGCGGCTGGCTCGCGAAGTCGGCCTTTCGAATTGGGTAAAACTCGAAGTTATCGGCGATCAGCAAACGCTTTTCCCGGATACCGGGCAGCTCATCGAAGCCACGCGCGTTCTCGTCAAGGAAGGCTTCGTGGTGCTCCCGTACACCAACGATGACCTTATCGCCGCGCGCAAGCTGATCGATGCGGGCGCAGCCGCGGTCATGCCCCTGGCCGCCCCCATTGGCTCAGGGCTCGGCGTTCAGAATCCCGCCAATTTGCGAATTCTTCGTGAACGCATCACGGAAGTTCCGATGATTGTTGACGCGGGTGTGGGCACGGCCTCGGACGCCGCCGTGGCCATGGAACTCGGCGCGGACGGCGTGCTCATGAATACCGCCATCGCGGAAGCAGCGGACGCTGTCTTGATGGCCGAAGCGATGCGCGACGCCGTCAGCGCCGGCCGCAAAGCCTGGCTTGCCGGCCGCATGCCGAAGCGCCTCTACGCTACTGCGTCCTCGCCACTCTCTGGCGTCGTTCGCTAGCGAGCGTAACCTCACGCTCAGCTAAATCATCTTGCCGCCATGGCGTCCGGCGGCTTCGAAGAGCGAGAGCAGGTTGGAGACGCCAAGAAGGTCACGAATCTGTTTGTTGGCGTTGATCAACCCGAAGGCGCAGCGATTGGTTCGCGCTGACACATACAGACCCATGAGTGTGCCGAGTCCCGAGCTATCCATCAGGGGAACTTCCTCGAGGTCGAGCAAGATTCGTGCATGAGCCCGAATCATGCCCCGAACTTCGGCTTTCAGGAGCGGCGCGTTCTCCGAGGTCAACTTACCATGGCACTCCACGACCGTCGCTCCTTCGGAGGAATAGCTGTGGACCCGGAAACCCCGGGTGGAACTGCTGGGGCTGTCCTGTGACATGAGGGCTCCCGTCCTGTTCCGATCGCCGTGTTCAACGATGCAGAACGCTTCCGCGCTTGCTTTCCAGGAGTTGCATGACTTTTTCCAGCTTGTCCGGTCTGACCCCTACTTCCGTCAACGCATCGCGAAAATGTTTCACAAAAGCATCGAAATGCCTGTCATTCAATCCCTTTATGCGTGCTTGGGCGTGTGCCGCGCAAACGTCTTTACCCGTATAGACGACCCGGCCTCCCAATAGCATGGAAATGAACATGCTCTGCCGGGCATGTAAGTGCTCCATGTCGGTCCCTTTGAAGAAATGGCTGATTTGTTCATCTGCCAGGACTCGCTTGTAGAAGGACTCGGTAGCCGCCCAGATCGTGCGCCTCCCACCGATCATCTCGAAGAGGTCATCGATCATCTTGAACCTCCTGAATACTGAAAACTGAGTTGTTTCAGAATCAGGGGCTGGATGCCAGCGCACACGATTCTAGGCGTTTACGGCGTGAAGTCAACGTTGCAAATGTAGCCAACTGGAAGAAAAGACGATTTTTCAAAAGGGCAGGGAAGAAAGATCGACGTTGCCGCCGGAGAAAATAACCCCGAGTTTTGGGACCGCGCCATCGGAACGCATCGGCAGCTTCAGCGTGGAGACCGCTCCGGGGCGCAACAATGGCGCAAGCGCAACCGCCGAAGAAGGCTCGATGACGATTTTCATGCGTTCCCAGACCAGGCGTGTGGTGGAGATAATCTCTTCTTCGCTGACGAGCAGGATACCGTCAACGTAGCGTTGAAGAATGGCGAAGGTGCGCGCTGCGAGCGATGCGCGAAGTCCGTCCGCGATCGTGTCCGACGATTCAAGCGCTTGCAGAGTGCCGGTGGCGAGGGAGCGCGAGGCGTCGTCGGCGCGTTCCGGCTCGCAACCGAAGATCCGCGTGGATGGACTCCGACCTCTGGCGCCGAGACATGTGCCGCTGAGCAAGCCGCCGCCGCTGACGGGCGCGAAGGCGGCATCGATGTCCGGAATCTGCTCGAGGAGTTCCTTGGCCGCGGTAGCCTGCCCTGCGATGATGCGGTCGTCGTCGTAAGGATGAATCAGCGTTGCGCCGGTTTCCTTTTGGAGGCGTGCGCAAGCCTCGGCTCGCGCCGAGACTCTCGGCTCGCAAAAAGTGATGCGCCCGCCGTAGCTTTCCACAGCCCGGCATTTTGACTTCGGCGCGTTTCGGGGCATCACGATCCAGGCGGGAACGCCTCGCCAGGCGGCCGCGCAAGCGACTGCGGCGCCGTGGTTACCGCTGGATGGCGTGACGATGCCACGCGTTATTTCTTCATCGGAGAGCGAAAAAATCGCATTGCAGGCGCCCCGAATTTTGAACGACCCCGTTTTTTGGAAGTTCTCGCACTTGAAATACACCCGCGCGCCCGTCAAAGCGTCGAAAGTGGCTGAGGTGAGCACCGGCGTGCGATGAATGTGCGGGGCGATTCGCGCATGGGCGGCCTCGATGGCTCGCCAGTCTGGCTGCTGGGTGATGGCAGGTGTGGTTGGTGACGTGGCGCTCATGACGCTCATCCAGTGCCGAATGCAACCCTGTCATTATACATGGCGAAAGTTTGTTCGCGGGCGAACACAAGGAGAAAGAGACGCAATACTGGTGCCTCGGTTTGCGGGGGAATTGGTACTTGACCCTCCCTGAGGCTCTGCTAGCCTTGTGTGCAACCCTTCCGTGAGGTCGAGCGACCCGCATCTTAGCCTTCCGCTTGCGGAGGAGGAAATGAAAAATGGGATCATCCGAGAGACGCCAAGGAACGCGCTACGCCATGCGCACCCCATTACGTTTCCGTGCACTCGGTTTGTCTTCTGACAAGACGGAACATTTCACGGAAGCGCTCAACATTTCACGCGGTGGTTTTTTCTTCGCGACCTCGGCGCCGCTTCAAATTGGCATGCCCATCGAAGCCACTCTACGCATGCCGATGGAAGTGACCGGTGGCAAGATGGAAGAGACGCGCTGTACGGCGCGTGTGGTCCACGTTCGGAATGAACCCTACGGCGACGGCCGCATCGGCTTCGGCGCGGAGATTGAAAAGTTTCAAGGTGCCCCGGTCCTGTAACGTTGGATGAACTGAAACTTTGCTCGGGGCATCTGCACCGCAAGGATTATTTCCTTGGGGTGGGCAAACTGATCGTGGTCTTGGCACTCCCCACATTTTCGAACTTGTCGTAAGCGCGTACTGCGATGGTGTGTTCTTTTTCGTTTGTACCGGCCCCGCTCCACGAAAAGCTTAGGGTAAATTGGTAGCGTTCTTCTAGTGAATCGCTTATCGAGCCCGTTGGGGCAACCAAGACCCATTCACCCCCGTCAACACTGTACTGAGCGCGCTCAATACTGCTGGTAGCATCGCGCGCCGTGAATTTCACGATTACGTTGGAGTCTCCGCATACGCCAGTGCATCTGTTCCAGGAATCGGCTTCCAGCTTATCGATGATTGGTGGTGTGTTGTCCACTTCAAACCGTTCACTCTCGCGCTCGGTTTTTAACGCCTCGGCCGGTGGGTTGGATGGTGCGTCGCTCGCGACGATCTTCAGGTAATACGCTCCGTCCGGCATCGTCGTGGTGTCCCAGGAATAGAATTTCTGTTCGAGATTGTCCTTCAGGAGTTTCCATTCGCTTTCATTCTCGCCGCGGTAGTACACGCTGAAGCGCAATTCGTCGTCGTTCTCGTCGCGCGCGCTCCACAAAACGGACTGATAGCCTTTTTGGGCAAATCCTTGGGGCGGGGTGTCGAATTTCGGGGTCGTCGTGTTTTGCGTGATGAGAATACCGCCGATGCTGGGTGCAAGCGGCATCTTCAGACTTGCGGCTTGCTGTTGGGCCGTGGATAGAACCACGGGGCTCTGCACACGCACTCCGGGATCTTGAAGAACAATGGATTCGATAAGGGGCGCGACGTTGTGCGGAAGATAGGCGAGGCTGACCCAGTCAATGCCGTCTCCGGGGCGCCCGCCGTGAATCACCGCTTTCCATTGAACAAACCGCGCGGACGGCGCCTCGACACTGCTGCCGCTTCTCGAAAACGGGCCGAACCAGCGCGACCACTCTCTCCCCGGATCTTCGGTGTTGCCCGAGCGCGCGAAAAATTCCGTTCGCGGTTCGTTCGAAGCCGCCGCGGACTTCGCCTCAACGGCTGGCGGCGGGCCCCACCATTCAATCCGCCCCCACTGCGAGAAGAGTTGCGCGTCGAAGGAGCGGGATTCGTAAGTTCCTTCAGCCTCGTACTCAGGCCCAACGGAAATAATTTTGCCGGGATTCGCGGTACAAAGGAAAACCTTGCCGGCCGCATTTCGCGCGACGCCGGTGATCTGCGCGGAGCCTGCCTTGGCCAATTGGGCATAAACCCCTCGGCCATCAATGACGAGCAGCGAGCCGCTGTTGCCCGTGCCCGCCAGCACGCGGCCATCCTGGCCGAACCCAAGCGCATATACCAGGTCCTCGCGCGAAGTCCAAAGTTCTTCGGGAGCGCCGTACGGGGAGATGCGATAAATGCTGCTGGAGAGAAGCGGAGGAAAAGGAATGAACGCCGTTTGCCCTTGTCCCTGCGGGGCGCCGATCGCTCCTCCGCCCGTGATGGTTGTTGTCCCTTGTCCGCCGGTGATGACCATCGTCGGGGCTTGTCCCGCACCGATCCGCGGTTTCTCGCCAATCGCTGCGGCATAAATTGTTCCGTCGGGAGCCACGGCGAGTGATGTCACCTCGCGCTTCGATGTTTCGTAGAGAACGAAGCCTTCCGTGGACGATCCACCGGGATCCTTATCGTCTTTGTGGGCAGATTTCGTGCCCGCGCGCGAGATGCGCAGAATTCGCCCGCTGGGTTCCGTCCCCGCGATGAGGTGGCCTCCGCGATCAAAGGCCAGCACGCGAACATGAGCTTCATCGGTCGAATAAAAAAGCTCGCTCTTGCCGTCAGGTGAAACCGCGAAAATCTGGCCCTTATCTCCCGTTGCCACGTACAGTGTCCCGTCCGGTCCGAACGCCAAATCCCAAATGTATTTCGTCTTGGGATCGAAAAAGATAGTCTTTTCTCCCGCAGGAGAAACGCGGTAGACCTTGCCGTCGGGAGATGTTCCAACGTACAGCGTGCCTTTGGCGTCGAATGCAATCGCTTGCGCCGAAAGCTCGCTCGATTCGAACGCCGTCACCGGCTTGCCGTTGTTTGCATCGATGCGGAAAACTTTGGCGGGAGAACCGCCCGCGGCGTAAAGCGTGCCTTTGGGATCAAGACGCAGGGACCACAGGTACGATGCGTCGGCGTCCGCGAGCAACGCGAATTTCGGCGCCAGTTCGAGCCGCCCGTCGCTGCGCACCGCGACGCCGTGCGCCGTTCCCTTCAGAAATTCTTCATAGGTCGCTTGCCGCCAACGGCGGGTATGTTCGGCGTTCGCTGTGAACGTGACGCCGCAACAAAAAAGAAGTAGCAACGCAGTCCACCAGCCGCGAAAACCGAAGATACTCCTGGGACAAGCATGTCTTGAGAAAAGGGCCACGATTTTCATGCCTTTCAGCGCACGGCAAGATTCAGCGACACGACGCCGCTCAGGGGCCCTCCGAGGTCGAGCGAAACCTCGTTGGCGAGCGATTCCCGCAATACCTGCACGCTTCCGGGAGTCGGCCGGCCGTCGATGACATTAATCTGCGAAAGTGGAATGTTTGGCAGCTCCTTGTCGTCCCACAGCATCGTGGGAGAAGGGGAAAAGACGCCGACGTACAGCCGGTCGTTGCGGCGCTCACGGTTCAGCAGCGCAATCAATTGATCGAGCCCCGCTGGATCTCCTGACCCGCCCGCACCTGCAAACGCGAACCCTCGCGACGCGCGGTTGAGCCAGTCCGCGTCGCTGACCAGGACGCGCAGCGTCGTGCCCCGCGCGATCTGGTCGGGCACGCGCACGCTCGCTTCTTTGATTACCGCGGCCCCGCGATAGGGCCGCAGCAGCACGCGGACGCGCAGGGTTTCTCCAGGCGCCGCCTCGCCCTTTTCCAGCCAGGCGCTCTCGATGCTGAACGACTTGCGGCCCGGGACGCTTTCCACGCGCAGCGCGATTCGCTCCACTGCCGCGGCCTCAAAATTATTCGTGAACAGCCGCGCAAAAATGCTTTGCATGTTGAGCGCGATGGGCAGCCCGTCGGGATTCAAAGTGTCTCCCGGCGCGAAAGTGTTTTCGATCCGCACGGGAGCATGCCCTTTCAGGACAATTTCTCCGGAAAGATGCAGCGTCGTGCCCTCGCCGTACAGCGAATTTTGCGTAAGCCCATTGAACGTGGTTAAGCCCACCAGCAGCGGCGTGAGCTTCGGATGATTCACGACCTCGAAATGCAGTTTTTTCTCGGCGCCCCCCGAAGATATGGAAAGTTCAAGCGGAATCATCGCCGGAGGTGCTCCGAGCTTGCCGGTCACTGCGGTGAGATTGTCCCCGGTAATCGTCCCGATCGACCCGCCGACGTTGACGATTTTGGTGGACGCCAGCTCGGACGATAGCGTGGCCAGCACGCGGCTCCGCGCCATGGGGAGCTGCACATCTCCCAGGCTCAGGAACGGATGCCCGCAGAGATATACGCGGTCGGCCTGAACTGCCGTGACCGTGCACGCGGAATTAATGGAAGCGTCGCCCTGCACGAGAACCATTCCCGCCATATCACCGGGAACAAGGTGCGCATCTTCGGGGCGTGGAGCGGCCGTGCCGCCCTGCGCCGCCACAAAGCCATAGTTCTGGATTTGCGGCGCAAACTGTTGCAGCGTGGCAGGCTGAAACCCAGAGAACACCAGCGGCGTTTCGATTAGCTCTAGAGCCGACCCCGAAGGAAGCCCCATGCGCGCCGCGGTATTCGCCGGCGGAGGAATCGGCCCTGTGCCGGAATTTTCGCCAGATGCCGATTGCATTGGAGGATGCAGGATGTCCTCGATGGGCGTTACACCCCCGATCGGCTCTTTCGTGAACACCCCCAATTTCAAGGACAGTGCTCCAACAAGCTTCCCATCGATATAGACCGGGCTGCCGCTCATTCCCGCGACGACTCCCGTGTGCTCGACCTTTGGCCCCTTCAACTGCACCAGGATGATGGACTGTTTCGGCCCAAGGAAATTCGGCATGATGCCGATCACTTCTAAATCAAACTTTTCCACTTGATCGCCCGCAAATATGGTGTACGCATACCCCTGCATTCCTGGGCGCACCTCAGCCAGGGGCATGATTTCTTTGGAGTCAGGCACGGAGGATTGTGCCCCCGATACTGAAACCGATACGGACGAGGAGACGCCTAATGCCAGAAGGAACAGGCCGAGAACCCGAGGGAGTGTGCGCCACATAGACAGAGTTGACCGGACCGGCAGCATGAATCGCTAATAATACGCGGCGGAGTACCGCGAAGCAATCCAACTGCAGGAGAGGGCGGACTAGGAAACTAGCACTAGGAGTTTTCCGGTTTTCCGGACTGATCTTTGCGGCATGTGACCCCGAGCCGGTCCAACTACCTCAGCTCGTCAATCCATGTGGTGGTGGATGGCAAAGACCTTGTCGAGAGAATCTTCGTAGGGATAGACGTGCACCATCCAGCCAAAGATAGATGGACGGAAGCGGCCGCCGGCGGCCTCGCACGCATCTTGCGTCGCCAGGGAACCTCTCAGGCCAAACTTGGACCAATCGGCCATGCGCAATTGGTCTCTCGGCGGCATGCACAGATTCGTATGCAGGTGCCACATGGCCACGCTGAGCGGCACCCGTGCATTAAGCTGGTCTTCCGTGGCGCGCTTCGGCATTGTGTACATTGCCCCGACCAGCTCATAGCCTGTTTCGGTTTTCTTGTACAGCAGGGAAGTTGGCCGGCCGGGATCGAAAGTGAACGCCTCCAGAAACCCATTTCGATAGCTCGTGAAGTGATACTCGGGCTGTGGAACGTTCGGCAGAAATATTTTAAACCCGTCATGCAGCGCCACGCGGTAGTCCTTGTATTTCTCGATTCCCGCGCGCAACTCCGCCACGATTTCTTTCGCGCGCGCGGCGTCTTCCGGCGTTTCCGGCCGCATCGCCGTCATGGTCATGTGGAGGTTGTGCGTGTCCTGATGCCCCGGCGTCATCTCATGGACCGCGTCCTTCTCAGTGGCATGCTCGTCGCTCATGTCCATCCCTGGCATTTGCTGGGATTGTGAAGCGGTTGATTCTTGCGGCGCGGGATTCTGCGAAGCTGGTGTGCGATGGCCGGGCATCGCCGCAAGCAACACGGTCATGACGAAGATGGCCCCCAACACCAGTCCGGCCTTCCCTGCTAAATGGAGCAACGTGCTGCGCGCTGACATGCGAATTCTCCCTCACAAATCATACGCAAAAGAGTGGATGGAGATTTCAGCCGCGGAGTTGCCGCGTTCCGGCTGAAAACCTGTCCTCAAGGACAGGTTTCGCCATCCGCCCCCAGGAGCCGCAGCGAAGCGGCGTGCTAAAATTGCCGCGTGAAAAAGCAAACCATCCGGCCCGCAAAGTTTCTGACCGGCGGCGTCGACTTGCCGGGAGACAAATCCATCTCCCACCGCTACGCGATGCTCGCTGCGCTGGCCGATGGCACGAGCGAGCTGCGCCACTTTTCTGCCGCCGCGGATTGCCACAGCACCCTTGCTTGCATCCAAGCCCTCGGCGCGGAAGTGAAAACCGAGAAGGATACCGTCCGGATCACCGGGCATGGCTCCCAAGGGTTACGAGAAAGCCGCAAGGCCCTGGACGCGGGGAATTCCGGTACGACCATGCGTCTTCTCGCCGGAATTCTTGGGGGACAAAAGTTTTCCTCGAAGCTGACCGGCGACGCCTCCCTGCAAAAGCGTCCCATGAAGCGCGTTGTCGCGCCTCTTCGCGAGATGGGCGCGGACATCCGCGCGCGCGAAGATAACTTTGCTCCCCTCGAAATCCGCGGCACAAAACTCCATCCCATCGATTACAAAATGCCCATGGCCAGCGCGCAGGTGAAATCCGCCGTGCTCTTGGCCGGGTTGTTTGCCAATGGCGTCACCTCGGTTACGGAGCCGGCCCGCACTCGCGATCACACCGAGCTGGCGCTCGACGAGTTCGGCGTCCACGTCGAAAGGGATGGACGCACCATCCGCATTCACGGGCTCGCTGGAGACCATGGCAACGCGCAACTGCGCCCGCGCTCGCTTGACGTGCCCGGCGATCTCTCTTCCGCCGTGTTCTTCATCGCTGCGGCATCTCTGCTGCCTGATTCCAACATCCTCATTCACAACGTCGGCCTGAATCCCACGCGCACCGCGATTCTCGACCTGTTCGCGGAAATGGGCGCGTCCATCAGCATGGTTTCGCTCAAAACGTCCCACGGCGAAGTGATCGGCGATCTCTCCGTGAAAGGCGGGGCGCTGAAGGGAGGAGTCATTGAAGGGTCGCGCATACCGCTGGTCATCGACGAATTGCCGATGCTCGCTGCTCTCGGGCCGTACACAGAGCAGGGGATCGAGATTCGCGACGCTGCCGAATTGCGCGTCAAGGAAAGCGATCGCATAGCCGCTCTCGCGGAAAATTTGCGCCGCATGGGCGCCACCGTGACCGAGCGCCCCGACGGCCTGCGCATCGAAGGCAGCAAAGCCGGCCGCCTGCATGGCGCCGAAATCGAGCCCCACGGCGATCACCGCATCGCCATGGCATTCGCCATTGCTGGCTTGGCTGCCGACGGCCCAACGGTGATCCGCGATGCCGATTGCGCCGCCGTTTCATTCCCTGCGTTTTTTCAAGAATTGGACCGCATGGCCGAGCGCTAGGATTTCTCCAGTGTCACCACTTGGATCCTGTTCCTGTCGGCATCCCACGAACTCAAGCGGGGAACAATTTTTGCCAGGGAATTTGCGATTTCCGGCGCAAGGACAAACTCTTCGTCCGTGATTTCTTCCGGCCTATAAACTCGGAAGTCTGTCACAACAAATCCGATAGCGAGCACCTCTCCCGGTCTTCCCATCAGCACGGCACGATGCCCGACAGTTAGCTTCCTATCGGCTGAGCAAAAATGAACTATCGTCGTTGGGTTTGATTCGAGTTGTTTCCTTCGCGAGAGGTTTTCTTCTCGGCGATGGAGGAAATTGGCCATTGTCGTTTCATCTCCTCCAGGCTCTTCCTGTGGGGACTACTGCTCTTCGGCTGGCGGAATCACTTTCGGCGGCTTCGGCAGAGGAGGAGGCGGGACCCCGCTGGTCTTGTGGATCGAAATGGATCCGTAGCTGGTCTTGAGCGTGATCTTGGGGCCGCGGCCGTTCCCGTACTTGCCCTCGAGATGCGCGCTGCCCGAGTCGCCGCCGGCTTGCTTCAGGCCGCTCCCGGAAAATTCCGAATTGATATCTCCCGAGCGCGAGTCGGCCACTAAGTCGAAGCTCGAAGAATCAGGCAGGCTGAGATCAATCCCCGCCGAGGAATCTGTGATCTCGATGTCTTCCTTCGGCACGGCGGAATACCGCACCGTCACACTTCCGTTGCGGTTGTCCACTCTTACTTTTCCGCCCGGATTTTCGACGCTCACGTCGTAGGAACTCGTACGCAACGTCAGATTCCCGGGTGTATCCGCGATTTCTAGGTTGCCGGAACCCAGTTCCATGTGCCCGGTGAGTTGGGTCAGGGTCAAATCCGTGCGCTGGGAAATGAAACGCACCCCCTTCAAGACTTTTTCCGCGCGAATCGGTCCGTAAAATTCGCCGTCCAGCGTCAGACCGCCGGTCGCTCCGAGAACGTTTACCTCGCCGCCCTTGCCGGCAATCTTGATGTCTCCTTTGGTGTCGGTAACTTTGACGTCGCCCTTGCGCAAGTCGATGTTCACGTCCCCGCCCGTGGTGCGGACTTCCACATCGCCGTGCAGCGCCGTCATCGAGACTCCCGCGAGCATATCGGAAACGGTGACATCTCCTCGTTCATCGCGGACCGTAAGCGACGATTTCTGGGGAACCGCTACGTCCAGATCCATGGCGACGCGCGAGGAGGCGGTCTCGAAACCCGGCGTGACAATTTCGTAGCCGTCCCCGTTCTGTGTGATTTGCAGGTTTGCTTTCTTGGCCAACTGGTCGGCCTCGTTGTCCGACCACGCATTTACGTTCTTTTTCCCCGACACACGGATTTCTGGAGAATCAGCGCCGCGAACGCTGACATCTCCGTGCCCATTGCGGATGGTGATGCGGGTATTGGGCGGCACTGTTTTCGGCGGTACGTCGAGGTCAAATTCGTGCGAGTCGCCTCTAAATATCCCCTCGACACTCCCTCCGGAGAATTTCGAGGTGGCGACAACAATCCCGAGAAACGCCAGGAGCCCCACCACGAGAAGAACTTCGCCGGACGTTACTCGTGCTGCGGCGGGATCATTTGAGCGAGCGCCCGCCGTCCGCTCATACAATTTGATAGCGCCCCAGAAGATCAGCAGCAGCGGCCACCAGTGATACAGCAGGCTGTCGATCTCGATGCCGTGATAGTTGTGCAGCAGGAGCAAAGCGCCGACGGTCAGCAGCACTAGCCCACTGAAGATGGAACTTCGTCCTGTGCGAGAAGAGGCCATTGCCAATTACGGCCTCTGTCCTTGCGGAGCCCCTGAAGAGGGCCCAGGCGCTTGTGGAGACGATAGTCCGGGCGCCGTGGGAATAGCCGGCGCGCCGGCAGAGGAAACGTGACCCTCCGTGGGGGCAAGCGCGGCAGCGAGACTCACCGCGCCGATAACGATCAGAATCACCGGATAGGTGTTCGAGAAATCAAGATAGCCGCCGCGCACTTCGCTCAGCAGAAACAACACTCCAATCGTGATGATAATTGCGGGGCCCATGAGGCTGCGGATCGTGCAGCGCCGGCAGAAACAACGGATTCGATCACTCATCGCTCTTCTTCTCCAAAGATCCGCTAAAAAAATTCTCGAACGCAAGCGTCGTGTCTCAATCCGCTACGAACGCCCGCTCAGGCGGTTGCGGAACATCATCAAACCCGCACCGATCAAAATCAGCGGCCAGAATCGCACCACCCTGCCAAACGAAAACCAGTCAAAATTGTTCAAAAGGAAGAGAGCACCGAGCGCGATCAGTAGGATGGGGCCGATGGGGCGATTCTTGCTCCAGGATTCCAGCGGATCGGCGGGCGTCTCGCCCGTCAATTTTGCTTTGGCTGTGCGCATCGAGTCAAAAGCCATGTAGAAGACGAACCCCGCGAGCAGGAGGGAAAGCGCGACGCTCGCGCCGTCTCCGATGTCGCTGCTCAGTCCCACAATCATCGCCGCGAACACCACGATGTGAATCAATGCCTTGTTGTATTCGCCGTTGTAAACTGCGCCCAGGCCGGGGAAAAAACCCAGAATGAATGCGACCGTCGGCGACCCGCTCGATGGTGCGCGTACGGCTTGAGCGGATGCGACCGGCGCGGCGTATGCAACTCCCTGCGGCGCTGTTCCCGTCTGTGCTGCCCCTGTCTGTGCCGGATGACCGAGAACCGTGGCTAGGCAATCTTCGCAGTAGAGAACATCTCGCACCGGGCGCGCGCAGATTCCACACAAGGCCTTGCCGCAATTGCGACAGTACCCGGTCGCGTCGGCCTCCGCATGAACCGCACACTTCATTGCATGCTCCTTACGCCCAACACGGGCAATTCCATTGCGAGCACCCGCAATTCGCGGCCGATTCCGTTCGCGCGGTTTTGCTGCTTGGGCGAGGAAGGCTTGGAACCATCAGTGCGTCCCGGCTGCTTTTCCGGAGAAGTTTCCGGCATGGTGCTTTCCGGCGTTGTGGGCAGGTCGCTGTCCTGCCGGAAGCGCGCCTGGATTTCATAAACCACCCGTAGGTCGCTCACAAACTTCGCGCCCCGCGCGTAAACCTGGTGCGCCTGACTGTCGGCTTTGCGGTAAACGTTGACCGGCGACAAATCGGCGAGCTTCGGTTTGCGCCACGAAAACCCTGAAGCGGTGAGCAGAACCGTGATTGTGGCCGCCACGGAAATGGCTCCGTACATCACGCGTTGCGATACCAGTCCACGGAACCATCCGAACAGGCCGCTCCAACTCGCCGCTTCCCGCGGGCCAAGCGTCTTGTCGAGAATCGCATAAACCAACCGTGGAGGCTCCCCGATTTCTTTCATTCCATGGAGATTTGTGAGCAGATGCGAAACGCTGGTCACCAGCGGCTTGCACCGCTCACACCCGCTCACATGCTTATCGAAGGCGTGCTTTTCGCCAGGACCTAAAACGCCATCCAGATAATCGCTAAGCCGCAGCTCGGTTTGTTCGCAGGTCCAGTTCACCATGACAAGCTCCACGACTTCGTCGCACCAACACCATCCTGTATGTTTTTATCCGCATGCATCGGCTTATTCCCGCCGGCCACCAAAGAACTCATCTCGAATTTGATGCTTCTCATCATCGCAAGGCACTTTCTCCCAAACAATCTCATGCTCATGCTGGCCGTACTCCCATTTGTTGCAACACCCGCGCCAGCTCGATGCGGCCCCGGTTGATCCGCGATTTCACTGTTCCCTCCGGGACCGCCAATACTTGTTGAATCTCTCCATACTCCAGTTGCTGCAAATCCCTCAAAATCACTGCTTCCCGCAACTCCGGCGAAAGTTTCGTGAGTGCCGCCTGCACCTGACTGCTCAGCTCGCCAAGAAGCGCCTGCTCATCGGGCCGCCGCGCGCTCGACTCCTTGTTTTCCACCACCGGCATGGCATCGTCGAGCGAACTGGTCATGCGATCCCGCTTCGTCCGCCGGTAATGATCGATCAGCAGGTTCCGCGTCACGCTCGTCACCCAAGTCCCAAAGCCTCCATGCGCCGACCGGTAGCTCCCAAGTGTACGGTACACCCTCAGGAACACGTCTTGCGACAGGTCTTCCGCGTCGGTGCCATTACCGGTAAACCTGTAACAAATGTTGAAGATCCGGCGCGTGTGGCGGCGCACAAGCTCCTCCCAGGCCGAACTGTCGCCCTGGAGGCATTGCTGGACCAGTTGAGCATCCTGCTCCAACGTATCATCAGCCTCGAATCCTGCCCGGACGCTGTGAGCGCCCGCAAGCTGTCGACCTCGGCCTGCCAACTATGGAACGAAAAATGCTCCCCAAATGTTCCCCTGCAGCCTCGGCCCTCGTCCCGACCGTAGTGGGGGCATCTTACGCATACCCCGACCCCGAAACAAGGCCCGATAAACCAGAACCTTGACCCTCAACTTGACGCTGCTGCCCGCGGCCAGTAGGCTCGTCAACGCATGCGCTTCTCGTCGAGGAAGTTCGGCATCATCGTTTTCGCCCTGCTGGTGCTCGGGTTGCTTATCTACCGTTCCAGCGGAATGCTCCATCTCGGCGATTTCAGCGGCGCAAAGCTGCTCGCCGCGGTGCGTGACGCTCGCGAATCCTACCTGCTCCTGTCGATCCTGGCGGTTTACGCGTGTTACGCGGTTCGTGCGCTGCGCTGGCGCGAATTCCAAAAGCACGTTGGCCAAGCGCGCTTCTGGAATATCTATGCCATGACGCTCGCGGGATTTTCCGCCGTATTTCTTCTAGGCCGCGCCGGCGAGCCTGTTCGGCCCTTGCTCCTTTCTCGCAAGGCCGGGCTCCCCATTGCCGACACTTTCGGAATTTACGTCTTGGAGCGCTTGCTTGACACTGCCAGCACCGCAGTCCTCGCCGCGATTGGCCTGATCCTGTTTTCCTCGCATGTCCGTCAAGGCGCCGCGGCGGACGCACTGGAGACCGCCGCGAAGACCACCGGCTCGCTGCTCTTTGCCGGCGTATCTGTTGCCATCGCTGTTCTGGTGTACTTGCGGCTGCGCGGCACCGCTCTTCTTGAACGCCGCCTGCAAGGCTGGCTCGCGGCGCACGGCTGGCGCGCGAGCCTTGCGCGCATTGTGCTCGGTTTCATCCGCGGCATCCAGACGATTCGCAGCTGGGGCGAATTGGCCGCTGCCGTGATCTACTCCGCTTTACATTGGTTCCTGGTGCTCCTCGTTTTTTATCTCGTCACGCAAAGCTTTGGCGGCGAGCTCGCGGCGCTCAGCCTCAGCGATGTAATCTTGGTTCTGGCGTTCACGCTGGTTGGCTCGGCCGTCCAGTTGCCCGGCGTCGGGGGCGGCTCGCAGGTCGCTTGTTTCCTTGCGTACACCACGATCTTTGGAGTAGAAAAAGAGCCCGCAGCTGCGGCAGCTATTGTCATGTGGCTGATTACTTTTGCCGCGTGCAGCTTTGCGGGAGTCCCGCTATTGATCCGCGAAGGCTTCTCTCTCGGGAAATTGCGCGAGATGGCGGAGCAGGAAAAGGAAGTCATCGCCGAAGAAGCTGTCGCAGGCGCTGGAACTAACATGCGGTTAGGAGAGAAGCCCGAGTGAAGTGCCCATTCTGCGCGCATACTGACGATAAAGTGATCGATTCCCGCGAGGGCCGCACCGGCGACACCATCCGCCGCCGCCGCGAGTGCCTCAAGTGCTCTCGCCGCTTCACCACCTACGAGCGCATCGACGAAATTCCCTACATGGTCATCAAGAAAGACGGCCGCCGCGAACGCTTCGAGCGCCAAAAAATTTTGCAGGGCCTCTTGAAAGCCTGCGAGAAGCGGCCTGTGCCCACTCCCAAGCTCGAAGCCCTCGTGGACGAGATCGAAGGCATCGTGCAGGAAGCCACCGACCGCGAACTCACCACCTCGGAAATCGGCGAGATGATCATGCACCGCCTGAAAAAACTCGACAAAGTGGCCTACGTGCGGTTCGCTTCGGTCTACATGGATTTCAAGGACGTGCAGGAGTTCATGGCCGAGCTGAAAAATCTCCTGAAAGATCGCGCGAAAAAATAATTCATACGTCGAAGGAGCGTTCATGCGAAAGTCCATTTGGCTCGCTTGTGTATTTTTCACTGTGGTTTTCTTCGGGCTCTCTCTTAGCGTTCGGCCGCTCGTTGGGCAAGCTAAGACAGGCACTAAATCGCCCGCGAACTCTCCCGATCAGCCCGACCCCGAAAAAATCCGCGCGCACGTGAAATTTCTTTCGAGCGACCTTCTCGAGGGGCGGGGAACCGGTCAGCACGGCGGCGACATTGCCGCCGAATATATCGCCACGCAGCTCGCGCTCTACGGCTTGCAGCCCGCGGGCGACGACGGCACATTTTTTCAAAATGTTCCCATGGTCGGCGTGAAGACTTTGCCGGACAGCTCCTTCAAGCTCGTTCCGGCGAATGGTGAATCGCTCCCGCTGAAAAACCTCGATGAGTTCGTCACCAACAACGAAAGCCAAACTGAAACAGCCGACATCGACGCCCCCGTCGTCTTCGTCGGTTACGGAATCACCGCTCCCGAATACAAATGGGACGACTACAAGGGCGTTGACCTCAAAGGCAAAGTGGCGCTGCTTTTTGTGAACGAGCCAATTTCCGATGATCCGAAATTTTTCAAGGGCAAGGCGCTTACCTATTACGGCCGATGGACCTACAAGTTTGAAGAGACCGCGCGCCGCGGCGCCGTCGCCACGCTGATCATCCATCGCACCGACCTCGCCAGCTATGGCTGGGAAGTGGTCCGCAACTCCTGGGGCAGTGAGCGTTCCTATCTGCGCCGCGACGCCACTCCCAAGCTTCAAGCCGCATCCTGGATTCAGCTCGATATCGCTAAAAAACTCGTCGGTATGGCCGGGCTCGACCTCGACAAACTTTTCGAGCAATCCCAGTCGCGCGATTTCAAGCCCATCGAGCTGCCGGTTCATTTGCAAGCCCATGTCGCGAGCGCGTTGCGTCCCTTTGTTTCGCGCAACGCTGTTGCCATGCGTCCCGGCACGGATCCCAAGCACAAGGACGAAGCCGTGTTGTACACCGCCCATTACGATCACCTGGGCATCGATCCCAGCATGAAGGGCGACAACATTTACAACGGCGCCATCGACAATGGCACCGGCTGCGGCATTCTTCTCGAACTCGCGCGCACCTGGTCGGTCGCGAAAACGCCGCCGGCGCGGTCCATCTATTTCGCCGCCGTCACTGCCGAAGAGCAGGGCCTGCTTGGCTCCGAATACCTCGGCAAACATTCTCCCGTGCCGCCCGGCAAAGTCGCGCTGGATTTGAATTACGACGCGCTTGCGCCGATCGGCGATCCCGAAGAAGTGGAAGTCAGCGGCGCCGAGCGCACTTCGTTTTATCCCGTTGTCGAAGGCACCGCCAAGGAGTTCGGCCTGGCGATTCGCCCGGACGCGCGGCCCGAGGCCGGCCACTACTATCGCTCCGATCATTTCAGCCTCGCCCGCGTCGGCATTCCTGCTTTCTCCATCAACCAGGGCGAGAAATTCGGCGGCCACGACGCTGCCTGGGGCCATGCTGCCGCGCAGGATTACGTCGACCACCACTACCACCAGCCCAGCGACGAGTATCACGCCGATTGGGATTTCTCCGGCCTCGCCAAAATGACCCGCTTCGGCTTTGTCCTCGGACAACGCGCCGCCGCGGCGCCTCAGCTCCAAGGTTGGCAACCTGGCGACGAATTCGAGCCCGCCCGCAAAAAAAGCCAGCAATAACAGCGGGGAGATTCTTCGGGGGAGGGGGATACCCACCCCGGGTGGTTTTGGCAAAAGAGTTCGGAACCGGCTGAAACGAAAGGAGTTGCAGGATTTCGTGGTGCAAAAGAGTTCGCAAGAATAACAAAGTAAAAGAGTTAAGGGAATTGGAAGGCGCAGAGGAGGCTGCGGACGCAGCGAAGCAGAGGGGGGTGGGGGTGTACCCCCCTTCGTTGGGAAGGGATGAGTTCCGTAACGGCAAGAAGGGAAAAGAGATAGAGGGCGTTTTCCGTTGAAAAACAACGGCACTACAACGGGGGCCCAACGGGGCGATGAGAGGAAGGGAACGGGAAGAATCTAACGCACACGCGCTGGGCTCGCGGTCGAGTTCGCTCGGTGCGAGATTCTTTCGCGTTGCGTGCAATCTCATGTGCGTCGGTGTCGCTTCCATGACCAGGCTTCATGGACGAAGTTACGGCAGGGAATAGGCGGGGGCAACTGGTCGAGAGTGGAGTTTGGGTGCAGGTGGCCGAGATCTTCAAGACCTGATAGTAAATTCAAATCGGAAAAGTTAAGGGAGAAAACCCCACTCATGCCGCGCATGAATGGGCCACCCGGGATCGTCCCGGTGCGTAGAGACCGCGCCACCCGCCGTTACTATACGTGATAGCATCGGCTTCTAGTGTTTTTGGCCACTGCGCGCCAAGGGTTTTGTGGCATGCCTCAACCTGAGCTCACAATTGGCAGGGAGCCGTAAAAGCATGCGGATTGCCAGGACGTGATCGCTTGCTGAGATCCGAGGAAGAGTCATGGAGAATTCAAACGAATCGGAGATCAGGCTTGCTGAACTCATCTGGAGAACGGTTAAGCTAAGGGTTGCGCTCCTAGTACTGACAATTGTGGTTTTGCTCGTCGTCTGGTCTTCACTCCTGAACGGCAATCAAGAGGCCCAAAAGATAGATACAAAGTTCTGCGAATACCTCGTAGACAATCACAATGCTGTTCGAAAGAGACTAACCGAGGAAGTCAATAAATCACTTGAGTCCAGGCCGGACATTCCGAAATCACAGCCGTTTATCTTGTCCTCGGAAGACGAATGTCACATCGGTTCGAGTCGCAATTGGATTGAAATTACAAGAAATACGGACGAGGCGATTCCTTTAGAGGCTCCGATTAGCCCGGCTATCCCGCCTCTCGACTTCATTGCGAAGGCCGCCGATGAAAAGTGGAAAGCCTTTGCGGATTACGACATCCAGAGACACGCTGCCTATCGCCTGCAAATTCAACTTTCTTCCCAGTATTCCGGCAGTACAATCATCGTCAACGCTCTGACAGTTGCCAAAGTCATTCCGTTCTGTGTCTTCGTGGTTTTGGCAATACTCTTAATCCTTGGTTTTCAGCAATCCGCCTATCGGAAACGACTCCGCGTTCTTGTTCGGAACAAAACTGGCGACGGTCTTTCCGAGGCAATGGCTGAAACCCAGTTCTTCGCCGCTCCGCTCGACCGAGACCCTTCTCGCCCAGAGAAATACCTAGCGGTATCTCCCGTGGACTTGGCGATAGGTGCTCTCAGTGTTGCAGTCGTTTTGTTGCTCATAGGAATCGTTTCAACTTTCCTTCTTAATCTAGTGCAGCTAACGGACTCGATTGTTTTGAGCTATCCGTTCGCGCTCTACGCTTCCCTAATAGTTCTAGTCGGTGTGATGGTCGTCACTCGGAACTCATACGCGGAGTTTACTCAACCCAAGGCTGAACACCAGAAACTTGATTCCAACTGGCGACCGTCAAGAGAAGCTAGGTGGTTGACGCTCGCTTCTGCCTTGGTAGCTTTTGTCAGCCTTGCGCTTCCGTGGGTGACACACAGCGGCGAGGATGATGATTTCTTTAGAGGATTTTGGTTTCTATTAAATCAGCGCCCGACCGGGGAACTAGCCAATTACACGACGTATGCTTTCAGCCCCGCGATATTCCGTGATGCAAGAAATTCAGGTAACTATAGCGGTGGCTTTTCTCGCGGTATGTATATTGCACACCCTATTTGGGTTTTCACGCACTAAACGACTGGTAGTGCTCTTGCATCAGGTTCGACGGCTTCTTGCCGCCTGTGTCTTTATTCTTTCAACCCACTATATTTTCTATATGGCATTCCTTGCGTACGAGTCGGTGTATTGGGTGCCTTGGCTGGATAAATTCGGGTATCAAGGGTCAAGAGGCGCAAAAGGGTATTCAATGCTCTGGTTTGACCCGGCCTACGGATTTTGGATGTTCCTTATATGCTGTTTTTTACTAGTTTGGCTTTCATTTGCGACCAAGACAGACGGGCCCGGCACCTGGGTTCGGCAGCTGGGTGGCGCGGCACGGTTCAAGTGGAAGTATCTGGTCGACTTCTACATAAGCAAACGGCAAAAATCCGAGTCGCGTGAATCCGGGTCGGAGCGGAGACATTAGGACAATTCTTGGAACCGCACTCGCAAGGATACAAATAGGTAGCAACGCTTATTGATTTTTACTCCCTTTCCTTTGGAGCCTATTTAGCAGCACGATGGACGCGATGGGGCAAAACCATAACGCGGATAAGGGAAGCCAGTAAATAGTACAATGGAGTCAAGAGGGTCCCGATGACTGCTTGTAGTCAGTGCGGAAAGCCGGCAGTGTTTGAGGTGAATGGCCACCCGGTCTGCGTTGACTGCAACCTGAAAATCCAACAGGCGTTCCAGATACGCGACAACGCGATAAAGCAAGAGATGAACTTCCTTCTAGATCAAGCGGACGCGTTGACTGGGCTATATGGCGTCATGCCACGGTACAAGATACAGACACCCGTGATACATCAAGGGCCAATGAATTTTCATAGCATAAAGGTGGACAGGAGCGTGGTGGGTGCCGTCAACACTGGCACCGTTCAAAAGATGGAAGTTGCGCTGAACAATATTCATGCCAAAAATCAGAACCTAGAACTTGAGCAAAGCTTGAAGGAATTCACCGAAGCAGTCTTACGCGAAGCGAAGTTGTCCGTGGAAGTCAAGAACGACATTGTAGAGCAGCTCTCAGTGCTGGCCGCGCAAGTAGCGATGCCAGAAGAATCGCGGATCAAGATTGTGATGAAAGCATTGGTAACCAGCATCGCCGCTAACATAGTGTCTACGGGTTTGATTGAACACTGGGACAAGATTAGACACGCGCTGGGCTTTTAGTTGGACAGCACTTGACAACAATGGCTAAAGCCCCACCAATAAAGCGATGTTTACGGCACGACCCTTCGAGGCTCAGGATAAACTAAAGTCGTGCCCTCCTGTGGTGGCTACACGGGCGCGGACAAGGCACCGGTTTGAAAACCGGCCACTACAGACGGACTGGCAAGAATGCCGGCCGCGACGGGCAGGCCCGCGAAGGTCCGCGGCCGCTACATGGGAAAATAGAGAAGAGAGATCCCTCCACTACGCGACCGGCGCTCGCGTTCGCGAGCGGACTTAGAAAACCGTTCGCTCCGGTCGGGATGACAGGTTTGGAGTGGGCCGTTATGTCGGAGCTAAGGCACCGACCACGGGCGAGGGTAAGGCTCCGGTTTGAAAACCGGCCACTACAGATGTGCTGGCGAGTGCCGGCCGTGGCGGGCAGGCCTCGGCCAGCAAAATCGCGTCTTGCGACGCTTTAAAGCGCCGCTCCCCTGACCCTTCAAGGCTCTGGGTAAACTAAAAGTCAGGGGCTTCCACCACTGTGGGAGGCGGCAAGGTAAAGGAGCGTGTTGTGAGCGCAGTGCGGATTTTCTTTGCCGCGCTCGAGCTAGGTCAGGGCGCGTTTGAGACGCCTGGTGGTTTTCTGTAATTGGTGCTTAAGAGCGTCCACTTGCTTCGAGATGTCCTCGAGCTCTCTTTTGGCAAGCACTCCGGCCTTTGCAACCTTATGAGCGGTGCGATCAGCTCTGCCCATTGCGGCACCGATTTTCGTGGCGACCCGTGTGAGTCTGCTTTTCCTGGCCATGTGTAACCTCCATTCGAGATGGGAGTCATCCTACACGATACGCGGAATTATGGGATTGTCACTCGGAAAAAACGCCTCGGTGAGCGCGACGGGAGAACGCCCATGCGCTTGTCGCGTCATTTCCGAACGCAGTACAATAGACTGTTTGCAGATCGAGGAGGAAGTACGCCATGGCGACAGCAGAACCGAAACTCCATTTGCCCGAGTTCACCAACGAACCTTACGTTGACTTCAGCAAACCCGAGAACCGCAAGAAAATGGAGGACGCGCTGAAGAAAGTCGCGTCGGAATTCGGCCGGGAATATCCCATGTGGATTGGCGGGAAGAAGGTCACGACATCGGAAAAGCGCACCTCGACGAATCCTTCGCGGCCGTCGGAAGTGATTGGCGTTTTTCAGCACGCCAACGCGGAGATGGCGCGACAGGCGGTGGAAGCCGCGCACAAATATTTTGACACGTGGAAGAAAGTTCCCTTCCAGGAGCGGGCGAAATGTTTATTTCGAGCGGCGCAGATTGTGCGTGAGAGGAAATTCGAGTTGAGCGCGTTGGTCTGCTACGAAGTAGGGAAGAGCTGGGCGGAAGCGGACGGCGACATCGCGGAAACGATCGACTTCTGCGAATTCTACGGCCGCGAGATGCTGCGGCTCGGGGAACCGCAAAAGCTCACCCCCATGCGCGGCGAGCGCAACTATCTTGTGTACATTCCGCTCGGCGTCGGCGCGGTCATTCCGCCGTGGAATTTTCCTTCGGCCATCATGGCGGGACTCGTCGTGGGTTCGCTCGTTACCGGCAACACCGTGGTGGTGAAGCCGGCCGGCGATTCGCCGACGATTGCCGCGCAGTTTATCGACATATTGTTCGAGGCCGGCATTCCCAAGGAAGCCGTGAATTTTCTCACTGGCCCGGGAAGCGAAATCGGCGACGTGCTGGTGCAGCATCCCAAGACGCGCTACATCGGCTTCACCGGATCGAAGGAAGTCGGGCTGCGCATCAGCGAGCTGGCCGCAAAGGCGTCACCAGGGCAGATCTGGATCAAGCGCACCGTCCTGGAAATGGGCGGCAAGGACGCCATCGTGGTGGATGAGGAAGCCGACATCGACGCGGCCGTGGAGGGCACGGTGCAGGCGGCGTTCGGCTACCAGGGGCAGAAGTGCTCGGCGTGTTCGCGCGCGATCGTGTCGGAAAAAATTTACGATACGTTTGTGCAGAAACTCGTCGAGCGCACCAAGAAAGTCACCATCGGGCCGAGCGACGATCCCAACAATTACATGGGGCCGGTGATCAGCAAGTCGGCGATGAAAACGATTCTCGATTACATCGAAGTAGGGAAGAAGGAAGGAAGACTACTCGCCGGCGGAAAGCGCGCGCCCGGAGACGGATATTTTGTCGAGCCGACGATTATCGCCGACGTCGATCCCAAGGCGCGGCTCGCGCAGGAAGAAGTGTTTGGCCCGGTGCTGGCGGTGATTAAGGCGAAAAATTACGATCACGCGCTGGAAATTGCCAACAATACGGAATTCGGGCTGACCGGCGCGGTTTACTCCAAGAATCCCGAAAAAATCAAGAAAGCCGAAGAGGCATTTCACGTCGGCAATCTCTATCTGAACCGCAAGTGCACCGGCGCGCAGGTGGGCGCGCATCCCTTCGGCGGTTTCAACATGTCGGGGACGGATTCCAAAACCGGCGGAAAAGATTATTTGTTGTTGTTCATGCAGGCGAAGGCGGTCGCGGAAAAAGTATCAAACTAAGGGCTGCCAGGCGTTCTTGACTGCGCGCGCTTCTGAAACCACTTCATCACCAAGAACACCGGATAACTGAGCACCAGCATCAATAAAGCCAACGGTGCGTTTTGCCGGTCCGTGGCGATCGATGCGATTAGAAACAAGATAGATGCGCCTAGCGCGATTGCCGTCGTCCAGGGATACCCCCACGCGGAATACGGGCGATTCATCTGCTTCTCTCGCTTGCGCAGGACAAACAGAGATGTATACGTAAGCGTGTAATTCGCGACGAAGAAAAACGAAAGCATAGCAATCACGCGCTCAAATGAGCCGAGAACAAAAAACAAGCTGACGGTGGTGCTCAAGAGAAGCGAAAGCGCGGGCGTTCCCCCGGCGTTGACGCGCGCCACGCGGCGAAAGAAGAGACCATCGCAGCTCATGGCATGGAGGGTGCGCGAGGAGAAGAGCAAATTGGAGTTGACGCAGCTCAGCATCGAAACGATCATGATCGAGCGGATGATGGGATCGCCGAACCGTCCGAAGACGCGATCGGCGACCGTGCCCAGAACAAAATCGTTACCGGCGACTTCATTCATGGGGAGCACGTACAACGCCACGAGATTTAGCAGCAGATAGATCCCCATCACGGTAAAGACGCTGCCAAAGATGGCGCGCGGAATATCACGGCCCGGCTCACGCACTTCTTCTCCGAAATAGATAACTCCATCCCAGCCGTCAACGGTGTAGACAACAGCCTGCAATCCGAGAACGATGGCAACGACGAGCGGCCACCCCATGGGTACGGAGGGGAGGGCCGCGGCTGCCGCTGGAGCCGCGGCGCGTGCATGCGCGCCCATGATAAAGCAAGCGATGATAAGAATTATGAGCGCGGCGGTTTTCATCGCCGCGGTCAGGAGTTGCGCGGCGCTGCCCCAGCGGACGCCGCGCCATTGCAGGATGCCAAATCCGAGGACGGTCGCGGCGGAGACGAGTTTTACGTGACCGGCAAGCGGGGGAAAAAGATGGCCGCTGTACTCAGCGATGACGATGGCGACGGCGGCGGTGCCGCACGTGGAGAGCCAGTCACTCCAACCGACGATGAAGCCGGCGTAATCGCCTAGCGCGCGCCGCGAAAAATTGTATTGGCCCCCGCTGCGGGGAATGGCAGCGCCGAGTTCGGCCATTGAGGAAGCGCCGAACAGAGCGTAGAGGCCGCCGACAATCCAAACGCCGAGGAAGAGCCAAGGGTTTGGAAGGCCTTGCGCGATGTCGCCTGGCGTGCGCACGATTCCGGCAGAGATGGCGTTGCCGACGGCGACGGCGATGCCAAACCACGTGCCCAGCACCTGCAACAAGTGCCCGCGATGCGGCGTGTATTTCGCGGCGGGAGTGGAAGACGCGTCCGTTGTGTTAGACAATGTGGATCTCAGGCAAGATTTTGGAACGCTTCAATGATAAGGGGCCATGATACTGGCGAAATGCGAAAAAGCAAGCAGGAACTCAGGCAAGCGTTGCGGCGACTATTCTCATAAATAATGGCTTACACAAAAATCGACCGTTTTATCGCGCGGATGCGTTTCCGCGCGGCGTATCCTCACATTCGAAGCGGATCGCGCGTGTGCGACCTCGGCTGCGGACTGGAAACGGCTTTTCTTGATTACGCGGCGGACCGCATCGCGTATGGCGCTGGCGTGGACGACCAGCTGAGAGAAGACGCGAAAGGCCGATGGCAGCGCGTTCGAACGGACTTGCGTTCGCTATTACCGTTTCCTGCGGGGCATTTCGATCACGTCGTGATGCTGGCGGTGCTCGAGCATTTGACGGAGCCGGAGCCCGTGTTGCGGGAAGCGCATCGCGTGCTGGCGCCGGGAGGGTCGCTGATAATGACCTGGCCGGCGGCCGCAGTGGATCCGATTCTCGGCGTGATGCGTGGACTGCGCTTAATCAGCGATGAAATGGAAAGTGACGAGCATCAAAAGCGGATTCCGGTTGAAACGTTGCGGCAGATGCTGGAGGAAATTGGATTCCGGAAATTCCTGCACGAGCGATTCGAATTGGGGTTGAATAATTTGATGGTCGCCACAAGGGAGTAGCAGAACGGCATTGGTTCTCGCTGCATCAGGGATCGGTAGCCGACTCCGGCGGGGAATACGGTTCGAGGTAGGTATTGTCCGTGTCGGGAGTGACCAGCCAGATTTGGCGATCCTTGAAGAATTCGAATAGTTTTTGATTTTGCTGCGCGGTCAGCTCGCGCGCCCAAAGGACTTTGGCTGCGTCAATTTCCGCGCCGTTGTAAACCCACTCGTCGTGAATGTTGTGGTCGTCTCCGTAGCGAACAATGATCAGATGTTTGCCCGCGGTGCTCTCCAGCTTTTTCTGGATCGCCGCGCGGCTGACGTCGCCCTGGCAAGTCCACCAAATCGGATCGCAGGAGCGATTCTTGACTGTGCCGCCGATGTCGAAGGCCAGTAGCGCGACCACAGCCCATGACAATGCGACTCCGAGTGGGCGTCCTGCGACGATTACGGTGCGAAGATGACGGATAGTTTGCACGATTAGCGCAAAGAATACGCAGGTCAGAGGAGCGGCGTAATGGGAGTTTGACCAGACCACAGCGAAGATGCCGGGGACGCAAAGAAGAAACGAGAGGGAGAGAAGCCGCATCTTTCGATCGCGAAAGGCAAACGGAAGCCACGGCGCAAGCAAGAGCAAACCCATCCAGAAATAAGTCGTCGTGTAGCGGGTAATTTTCAGCCACGAAATGGATTTGAAGTCGCTGAAGGTGGTGTGATACTCCTCGCGCTCGAAGTCGTTATAAAAATCCTCAAATTGCGCGTTGTTGTACTGCAGTGGCGCCTTGGCATGCTGCCAGATGAACATGGGGGCGGTGTGATAGGTGCGCACGTTCAATGTGTGCGGGAGGAGGAGAGGATTACCGGTGAGGCGCCAGTTGTAGTAACCCATGAACGCGGCCGTGAGCAGCAGGGTGATGGAAAGGGGAAAGAGCACTCTGCGAACGAGCACGCGTGGATTAACGTGCGATGGCCGCGTTTGGACAACGGTGTAGAGAAAGTATCCCGCCGCGGTAAGGCAGAGCAGGAGTCCTTCGTAGGGCCGGCTATTTGCGAGAATGGCGGTTCCCAATCCCAGCAGGAGCGCATTCTTTGTGATTGCAGGGGCGCTTGCCGGGGTAATTGATGGAGTTGTGTTGAACCGGAGAATTCTCGGAAGCGCGCCGAGCATGAGAGCGCCTCCGGTAGCGGCGACAGCTCCGCCCCAGTAGCTGTTCATCCAGTAGCTGGAGAATCCGAATTTGAGCGCCACCAAGGCTGCGCCGAGAAATGCCCAGCGAGCGGGCATCCATGCCTGGAGCATCCACAGAATCGCGGCGCACATGGCGGCGTCGCTCAGCAGCACGCCGAGCCACGGATGGCCGAGGAGCTGCCCGAAGGCCAGCGCGAAGCCCTGTGCCGGCGGGTACATCGAGGAATAGGTGGGGAACCAGTTGACGTGGAAAGTCTCGAAGCTCATCCACATGGGATGAGGAGGATTGGCGAGGCGGCCATGCGCAAAGGTATCGGCCATAAGCAGATAGCTGAATTCGTCGTGGATTCCCGGAACCGGAACGGGCAGTAAGGGAAGAAGGAGCAAGCGAATTCCCAGAACGGCGAAGAATAAAACGCGCGGAGCGAGAACCTTTCGTTCGGCGAAGCGCGAGAGAGTATGCTCAATCTTGGCGAAAAAGATTTTGCTGGCTTTCGGTAAGAGAACGGCGAGGACAGAGACAAAAAGTCCGGTGAGCAAAACGCCGATGATCGTGGAAGAGAATTGCAGCGCCGCGCTGCCGGAGTCTTCGTTCATTTTACGATCGAATCGCGGATTGAAGAGTGATTTGGGTGTTCACGACCGGTAGAGAATAGCGCATTTTCCGGGCAGCTCCAGACCGTCTTATGTATGACCTTCAGAATGAACTGGTTGTCCGATCCGCCGACCTACCAGGAGTTATCCAGAAATCCGGGGCACGGGATGGACTTGGCCGACGTTCTCGGCTCTAATTGCTTAGACTATGCTGCCCTTGAGGAGATGGAAATGGTCCTCAAAGAATACGGCGTCTACTGTGTAAATTGTAAGTCATTCATCAGAATCAATTCCTACGAATTTGACCCGCCGCAGAAGCCTGCACCAACATTTCTTCCAGCACCAAATGGAGAAACCTTATCTTGTAAAGCCTGCGGAGATGTTTGCGTCTACCGCGCAGTCGATATTGTTCATCGCTTCGCTTCGTAAATACGTACGAGGATCAAGTTGTCCGGTAATCCTGTCAGCTTAACCGGTCGATGCAACATCATCTAATCAGCCTGATGCGACAATACTTCCTCCTAGAGAACCGAACTGTCCGGCTGTAACTAATCAGACCTACACCAGGGTGCTGTTCCGTTTAAATCAACGCTCGCGAACGACTTTAGCTTTTGAAACTCCCGCGAGTAGACTTCGCGCGAGTGTTGCGCCGACCCAGCCTTCTCGCTTCACTTGCTGGGCGCGACAACGAAGATGCCCTTCCCATAGACTGGCACGAAGATGTGCCCGTTCTTCGTATTCACAGCAACGGAGTGAACCCCTGGACCCTCGAAAGGAATGTCCGCGACATACTCTTCGGTAGCTGCGTTGACCACACCCACTGCCCCAGCCGCGGCCGTAGCCAAGTTCGTTGCCCCCTCCGTGGTGTGCGCGAAGTAGTAGCTGTTGGACTCGGAATCGTACCAGACCTCGTCGGTGTCCCCCACTTTGGGAACAGCCTTTTGATTCCGCCCGGTTCGAGCGTCCATAGCAACGCCGCCAACGGAGCCGCATGCCGCCATCAGACGCCCGTTTGGCCCGGCGGTCAGGCCACTGAGCGTAAGGTCGAGTACTCCGCCTTTGCATTCCACGGGAAAGCTCATGATCGGATTCGGGAGCTTGTGAGGATCGAACACATCGATACGATTCTTGGCCCCAGGGACATTCTGGTAAAACCATCCGGTCTCCCGATCCCAAACCGGTTGTTCCAGACCGTCCTGTTCCGCGGGATACTTGTAGTGACCCAACACGGATCCATCGGCAGTGGAAATGAAGGTCAAAAACGGCGGTGCATCTCCATCGCTAGACGCCATTAGGATCTTATCCGTCGGGTCATACGCCACTTCGTCAACTCGAAACTTGCCTCCGGTCGGGATCTTCCGAATGACTGTTGTACCCGGCTGCGTCGCACTCGCTTCAACGATGTTGCCTGCGCCGTCTCCAGCCCACACATGGCCGAGGCCGTCCGTGACGACTCCATTTGGCCCAGAGCAGTGGCGCAGATCCTTGGGATTAGCCGGGCATGGTCTGCTGCCCGAGTACTGGCCTTTCCCGATGAACCCAATAAACGTGTCCGTAGCGGCGTCAACGAGGTCAATGGCGTTGTTGGTTCGATCGGTCAGGTAATACTTTTGCGTGGAGTTGTCCACCCAACTGATGTCGAAGCCGTAGGGCCCGTAATTGGTCGGGGAACCCTTCACCATCGAAATGTGACGCGTCTGGGCCAGAGCTAGGGTGGCGAGCACTGCGACGGAGAAAACTAAGGTTGCCAATGTTCTCATAGCAGATTCATTTCCTCTGAAATTTCCAATCGGCTTCTGTCTCGCGCATCGTACGCTTGTGCTGAGCTTAGGACAACGAATTTGCCACCTGAGCAGACCCAAACGGGGATCGCGAAATTCCAACTGCCAAGCTCAACTGGAATTTTTCTTCACCAGGCGGCCGAGACTCATTTCACTTGGCGGTGCCTTTAGGCCGAGCACGGCATTGCTGACCATTTCGCCCATCGCCGGACCGTGCTTAAAGCCATGGCCGGAGCCTCCCCCCACGATCCACGCATTTTCCGCTTCCGGGTGGCGATCCAAGATGAAATCATGGTCGGTGGAGTTTTCGTACTGGCAGACGCGGCTTTCCACCAGCGGGGCACCAGCCATCGCCGGAAAGCGCAGGCGAAGATAGGCGCGTGCGGCGGTCAACCCCTCATCAGAAATCCGGCGCTCCATGGTGGTGGGATCAATCACGGGTCCGCGAGCGTCGTCAGCCATCTTGAAGCCGCGCCAGTGGTTTCCGGGGATGCCATAGAATAGGTGGTCACTTCCCACAGGCTGTCCACTACCATCTATCCAGACCGGCAGTTGGGTGTCGGTGAAGCGCAGATCCCCTGCAGCAGTGCCGAAGAAAAAGACCTCCTGGCGAGTGGGGGTGATAACCGGCGCCAAAAAGGGGAGAACTTTTCCGAGCCACGGACCACAGGCGAACACATAATTGTCAGCGGTCAGAGTTTCACCAGATGAAATGCTGATTCCCTGCATGCGATGAGAAGTTATTGGGCCGGGAGTGACTCGCGCCTGCTGGTATTGTCCTCCTTCCTTTAGGAACGCGTTTAAAACGGCTTCACATCCGCGGCGGGCGGCAAGATAACCGGAATCGGGTTCAAGGATGCTCCAGGAGACACCCTCAAAATTCACCTGCGGCCAACGCTTGGCGCAATCCGCGGTAGAAAGTTTCTCGTAGCGGACGCCGGCCTCTTTCAGCAAAGGCAAAGCGGCGCGTTCGTAGGAATCGTCCGCGCCCGCCATCCGGAGTGCGCCACTCTTGAAGAAAAGCTTCAGATTCCATCGTTGTTCGTTTTCCTGCCACATCTGCAGTGCCCGGGCTACCATCCGCGTATAGATCCCCACGGGACCATAAGTGGCTCGGATTACGCGAGTCTCTCCGCCCGAGCTGGCGCGCGAATTTCCCGGACCCCACGCGTCGAGAAGGGTGACCTTCGCACCGCTCCGCAAGAGTTGGAGTGCGGACCAGCCGCCGAACGCGCCGGCGCCGACTACGATCACCGAAGCACGAAGCGAACCTACAAATGTGGGAGAACCGGCCAGACAGGCCGCTCCCGCCAAAGTGGAAGTTTTCAGAAAAGTGCGGCGCGAACTATTGGTGATCGTCATTGCGCTGCAAAAATCAGACTGCACGCGGGCAGCGTATTCCAGAAAGAGTGGCTCGTGTGCTCAGAGCGGGTAGATAATAACGCATTTTGAATGAAGGCGGGGATTTACACGGAAAGCAAGGAGAACACCGATGTGCGAGAAACGCTAGCGCTCGATTTCAACTTCGGTCGTTTGGTCGGCAGGTTTATTCGGCGAGGCAGTTTGCTGATTCTCGACATAATCCGCAAGCTCAAGGCGTAAATTGCCGGCGTTGGTCGAGTAGGTGATGCCCGTCTCGAAATCCACGATTCCATTGCGAATGAACTTTTCGATTTCTCCATCGAAGTGCTGCATGCCTTCGTTCGTTCCATCGCGCATAGCGTCCAGCAACGATTTGCCTTCGGCCTCGCCTTTTTCGACATATTCGCGCGTGCGCATCGAGGATTTCAGAATTTCAATCGCGGCGATGCGGCCCTGGCCGTCTTTTTTGGGAAGCAAGCGTTGGGAAACGATATAGCGGAAGGCCTTTGCCAGCCGCGCGCGAATAGCCAGCTGGTCGGAGAGAGGGAAAACGCCGATGATGCGCTCGACGGTCTTGGAGGCGTCAATGGTGTGCAAGGTGGAGAGCACCAGATGGCCTGTTTCGGCAGCTTCGAGCGCAATTTCGATGGTTTCGCGGTCGCGCATCTCACCGACAAGAATGACCTTTGGCGCTTGACGCAGGGCGCCGCGCAAGGCCAGCGCAAAACTGGGCGTGTCGCTGTGCAATTCGCGTTGGTGAATCGTCGACCGCTTGTGCCGGTGCAGAAATTCGATGGGGTCTTCGATGGTCAGTATGTGGTAGGCCTTCTCTTCATTCATCTTGTCGAGAATGGCGGCGAGCGTGGAGGATTTTCCAGAGCCGGTGGGACCCGTGACGAGCACGATGCCATTACGCAGTTCCACTATCTCTTGCAGCACATCCGGCAAGTTCAAGGCGGCGAATCCCGGAATCTTGTCGGGGATGACGCGCATCACGACAGCGCAGGTACCGCGTTGCTTGAAGATATTGACGCGAAATCTAGCGACTCCGGTGATCCCGTAAGAGAGGTCAGCGGACCCGTCTTGTTCCAGTTTGCGGGCGGGTGTCTCGTTTTTACCCATGATGTCGTAGGCGAGGAAAGAGGTGTCCTGCGGAGTAAGGCTTTCGAGGCCTTTGAATTTGAGCTCGATGAGTTGGCCGCTGACTTCCACTTGCGGAGCGCGTCCTGGAGAAAAGATGAGGTCGCTGATTTGCGCGTGACTCTTCAACATCGCCGTCACCAACTGCGCGGTATGGATCTTACGCGGCGCGGGAGGTGCCTGAGGCGGCAGTGTTTGCGTTGGTGTTCCCATGGTTTGATTGAATCCTCGCGAGGGCCAAATTGCGGAGGCCCGGATCGCCTGAAGAACGTTGAACGCGAACCTCTGTGCGACGAGTTAATTCTAGGTGAATGGGTGGTTTCTGTGAGGCGCGATAAAAAAATGCGTGCGCGAAGAGTACAGGGAACTCGAACGAGAGTTGACGGAGCTGGTTAAGGCGCCGGGAGCTGAAGAAGAAGTTCACCGTTCGAGCCATTCTGACGGATAGAGAGAGCGGCGCAATTATCGATGATCCAGTCCGCGCCGGCCTGGACGAGTTCGGGATCAGGTGAAGTGGTGCGGACTGCGAGTACTCTTGCGCCCGCGGATTTGCCGGAACGAATACCAGAGGGAGCGTCCTCGATTACCACGCAAGCAGCAGGAGAGAAGCCCACGCTCTTGGCGCCGAGCAGATACGGCTCCGGGTCGGGTTTGCTGTGAGTGATGTCGCTGGCGGTGACGAAATGTTTAGGCAGGGGCAATCCGGCGGCACGAATGCGCACTTCGGCGAGCGGGCGAGTGCCGGAAGTCACCACAGCCCAGCGATCCGCGGGGAGCGATTGCAAGAGCTCGAGGGCGCCTGGCAGGGGAACGATGTCAGCGACATCTTCGATTTCGCGTCGCTCGACGTCGCGATCCTCGGCTACCAGGGCAGCGTGACCGGCGTGCGGAAGAAGTTCGCGAATAGTTGTGAGGCTGGTGCGTCCATGGGCCATGCGGACCACAGTATCGGGATCGAAGCCGTATTTCCGTGCCCAGGCGGTCCAGACTCGAGCGACGGCAGGCGTCGAGTCCACCAGCACGCCGTCCAAATCGAATAACATAGCCGCGCACTGAATTTTCATTGCTTCCATATTACTTGGTATTCTGGCTTTTACAGGAATGCGCGGAATGAAATCCAAATTGCAAGTGATGAAGTTCGGGGGAACATCGGTCGGCGATGCGTCGTGCATCGCGCGCGCGGTGCAGATTGTGGCTCGCGCGGCGCGCGAGAACGGCGTGGTGGTGGTGGTTTCGGCGATGACCGGAGTCACGAACCGCCTGGTGGAGGCGGCCGCAAGGGCGGGCTCCGGCGACGAGCAAGCGGGCGCCAGCCTTATCGAGGCGCTGCGGAGCCAGCACCATGACGCTCTTGCGGCGCTGGTTCCCGCGGGAGAAGCGCGATCGGAAATTGCGCGCCGCATCGGTGAGACGCTCGCGGAAGGGCAGCGGCTTTTCGAAGGCACCGCGCTTCTGCGTGAGGTGACGCCGCGGGCACTGGACTCGATTTCCAGCCTGGGCGAACGGTTGTGCGCGCCGATATTTGCCGGTGCGTTGAGCGAACTGGGCGTGAGCGGCGTCGCCATCGACGCCACGGAGTTGATCGTCACGGATTCTTACCATGGCGGCGCGGAACCTCTGATGGATGTGACGCGCGAGCGTTGCGGAGCGCGGCTTCGGCCGTTGCTCAAGGAAAATACCGTCCCGGTAGTCACGGGCTTTATCGGCGCGACTCGCGAGCGCACGCTGACGACTCTTGGGCGCGGCGGCTCCGACTATTCCGCGACAATCCTTGGCGCGGCGATGGGCGCGGACGAGGTCATTATTTGGACAGACGTGGACGGGGTGCTCACGGCCGACCCGCGGCTTGTTCCCGACGCGCGGACGATTCCGGAGATTTCTTACCGCGAAGCCGCGGAGCTGGCCTACTTCGGCGCAAAGGTGCTGCACCCGAAGACGCTGAGAGCCGTTATGCCCGCGGGAATTCCGGTGTGGATTCGCAACAGCTTTTCGCCGGAGAAGGCGGGAACGATGATTTCGAAGCAGGGCCGCAGTATCGGCGGGGGCGTCAAGGCACTGACGGCGATTCGCGACGTCGCGCTTATCAGTGTGGGCGGGCCGGGGATTGTGGGCGTGCCCGATGTAGTCGGGCGAACGTTTTCGACCACCGCGGAATTGCGAGCGAACGTACTGCTGATTTCGCAGTCTTCCTCGCAGAACGACATTTGCTTCATCGTCGGGGCGAGCGATGCGCAACGCACGGTGGAAGCACTGCGCCGGGAGTTCGCGCAGGATTTGTCGCACGAAGTGGTGGACCACATCACCGTCGACCCGAAGATTGCCATTGTCGCTGTGGTCGGCGAAAACATGCGCGGCACGCGGGGAATTGCCGGGCGCACCTTCAACGCGCTGGGCAGGGAAGGCGTCAACATCATCGCTATCGCGCAGGGTTCGTCGGAGACGAACATTTCTTTTGTCGTGGAAGACGGCGCCATGAAGCAAGCGTTGCTGGCCGCGCATCGCGAGTTCGGGTTGGGGGCACCCTAAAGCCTCGGGACATTGCGGGATCAGGGGAAACTCGGTCTTAGTGAGAAGAGAGAGAACCTGAACACTGATTGGTCCTGACTAGCGAACGCAGATCCTGGATATTTAATGCCGGTCCGCAATTGCCTTGCCAAATAAGTTCTGGGGTCTCTTTCGAATCCACTTTGTAAAAAGCAAGCAGATACATAAGGCCAATTCCACCCTGCTCATAGTGGATAAAACATTTATCGCCCGAGACGCCTGCAAATATCAGTCGTTTTCTAGGCACACTCCGGTCGGTAATGACATCCGTGGCCTCGAAACGTTTTCCGGGATTGGCCATGAGTAATCGCGTGCCGCCCTGCTCGGTATACACATGAACGAGAGAACTAGGCAACGCATTCATGTCCTTAAGGATGGTGAAATCGCCATCCAAGAACTTTTCCCGCTCCAGGGGAGATAATCCTACCGATGGAAAGGCAACATACGGACCAGCACCAAGTGGTTTCGCTATCCAGCCGTGAAAGACCCTGATTGCGACAAACAAGAACGCTGCCAGAAAAAGTACACCGAGTGCCAAGGCCAGCTTTCGAAATACAGACATAACAAAGGGATGTTACCCCAAGGATTGTTTAGGCGGGAGGCTAAGTGGGGTGGGAGACGGGATTTGAACCCGCGACTTTCGGTGCCACAGACCGACGCTCTACCAACTGAGCTACTCCCACCACTCGATTGCAGTTTAGCATGAGGGAATCGCGGGACGGAAGATGCTCCGTCTAGCTGCTTGGGTATTTGCGCGGGAGCTTCTTGGCCGTGTTCTCACCGTTTGCCGTGAAGCGTTCGAGGGTCAACGGCAATGCCACCCGTTGCAAGCTGGATACCGCGGCTCACGGGCAAGGTTGGCCTTGTTAGACTAAAGCGAGAGGAATTGCATCCCCGCGCATGAGCCCCGGCAAGAACGATAGCCGCCACTTCGAGCGGCAGCACGATTACGCGCGCCCGGTGATTATTTTCCTCGCGCTTCTCGCCCTGTTTGAACAGCCAGGATCCCATGCCGCCCATCGTGCCGTGTCCTTCCTCACCTGGTACCTGGTTTTATCGCTGGTTGTGATAGCGCTCGATGCTTTGTTCAGGAAGCGGGCGGTGCATCTGCCGCTGGCGTGCGATTTTGTGGCGCTCGCAGTCTTTATGTACTTGAGCCCGTCGACGGTGCCGGCGTGGTTTCCTTATTTGTTCATCTGTTATGCGGCAGGAATTCGTTGGGGGTTGCGCGCGGCAATACCAGTGGCGGCGATACTTTCGCTCAGTCTGGTTTACCTCACCGCGTACAACGGCGAACTACGGTGGGGGAGAGTCATCGCGTGGCTAGGATTGACGGCCGGAACATTTGTGGGGGGCGCGGGGCTGGCTGTTCTGGGTGACCGGAGCCGTCGAGTCACCGCGGAAAACGAATTTTTTTCCAGAATCACCGGGACGATGCAGGTTGATCAGGGCCTCGCGGAGTCACTCCGGCTTTTTCTCGAGGAGTTGGCCGGGGCGTTTCATTGCGAAGAAGCCCTGCTCGCTTACCGCGATGCCGACCTCGAGCGAATATTCCTGTGGCGGCTGAAGTCGGGTGTAACGGAGCGGCTCAGCCCGGACAATCTGCCGCTCGCGCGCGCGGATGGCTTTCTGCTTGATGATTTGGACGCCACGCTGTGCTGGAATTCTTTCCATGGCGAGGGTTCTGGGTTTGGCTGGGACAGGCGGAACGGCCGCAAAATCAGGACGCTTCCGCGTCTGCCCAATTCGACGGTTCAGGAACTGAAGCTGAAGTCTCTGATGTCGGTGGCATTCGATCAGGAAGGCCGGACGGTGGGGAGGCTTTTCGTCACCAACGGCCGGCAGCCGTTTAACCGGGAAGACCTGGGCTGGCTGGAGCGCGTCGCGATGCATGTGAGCCCTTCGCTCGAAAATGTGTTTCTGCTGCGGCACCTGCGGGCGCGGGCGATCGAATCGGAACGCAGCCGCATCTCGAGGGACCTGCACGACGGGATATTGCAGACGTTGCTGAGCATCGAAATCCAGCTAGACGTGCTCCGGAGGAAGGTTTCGGGGGCGCCGGAACAGGCGGTGGCAGGCTTGGCGGCGCTCCAGCAGACGGTCAAGAACGAATCGGCCGAGCTGCGGCATATGGTCACCGACCTGCGGCCGTTGCGCGTGCAGAGCGCCGACCTGGTGGACCTGATGCGGGGATTCGCCGAGCGCTTCCGCAACGAGTCCACCGTGGCGCTGGACCTGTTGATCGATTCGGTGGCGATGCAGGCCCCGGACCGGGTCTGCCGGGAGATTTTCCAGATTTACCGAGAAGCACTCAACAACATAAAAAAGCATGCGAAGGCTTCCCATGTCGTGGTAAAACTGTCGCAGGATGACAGCCGGCTAGTTCTCGTGGTGGACGACAACGGCGACGGTTTTAGTTTCGCCGGAAGATTTACCGGGGATGAGCTTGATCGTTTGCGGTTGGGTCCGATTTCCATAAAGGAGCGCACGCGTACCGTGGGAGGGGTTTTGACCGTTGAGTCGAACCCTGGGCATGGTGCGCGTCTAACAATCGAAGTCCCCCTCGGTTGATATGGCAAAGACAAAACAGCAAATACGCGTTTTACTGGCCGATGACCACGCGATTTTTCGCGATGGATTACGCAAACTCCTTGATTCCGACGACGACATCACGATCGTCGGGGAGGCGCAGAACGGCGCCGAATGCATCAAGCTGCTTGCAAAGCTCAAGCCCGATATTCTCTTGCTGGATCTCCGCATGCCGGACAAAGACGGGTTGGCTGTGCTTGAGGAAGTCAATTTCGACACCTTGCCGACGCGCGTGATTGTGCTGACCGCGGCGGAAGACGACCGCGACGTGGTGCGAGCGATGCGGCTAGGCGCGCGGGGCGTGGTTCTGAAACAGTCCGCCACGGATCTCCTAGTCAAGAGCATTCAACGGGTCTTTGCAGGGGAGATCTGGCTGGACAACCGCATGACTGCGGAAGTCATGAAGGCGTTTTCGAAATCGTCGGATTCCGGGCCGCGGCGGGAAAAACCGCTGTTGAGCGACCGGGAAAAAGAGATCGTGCAGTTGGTCGCCCAGGGCTTCCGGAATAAGGAGATCGGCGAGAAGTTGTTCATCAGCGAGCAAACCGTCAAGAACCATCTGCACAATATTTTTGACAAGCTTGGCGTGTCCGACCGCCTGGAGCTGGCGCTCTACGCCATTCATCACCGGCTGATCGACCAGACCTGACGCCGCAGAACTGGCCGCGTTTCGCCGGAACGGCGGCACAGTTGTTCCCTCCCTGATACCGTGGGTGACAACTCCTTCGCGAGGAACCTTGCCTGAGTAGCGTCGTTCCCGGAGAATAAGAAGTTCGGATTTGGTCTTTAATACGTGCAGCGAGGATCGCTCCGCTCCCGGCGGAGCCTCAAGCAAGATGGGGACTCAGGTGAATTCGCTCAAAAGACTGGTGGCGTACTTCTCGATGGAGATTGCGCTCGAGAACGCCATGCCATCGTATAGCGGGGGGTTAGGCGTGCTGGCGGGAGACACCATTCGCGCCGCGGCGGACGTCCGCGTGCCGATGGTCGCCGTGTCGCTGCTTTACCGGAAGGGATATTTCACGCAACGCCTCTCGGAAGATGGCACCCAGACCGAAGAGCCGGTGGAGTGGCGCGTCGAAGATTTTCTCCAGAAAGAGAATGCACGAACCAGCGTGACGATCGAAGGCCGCCGGGTTGAGCTCCAATGCTGGCGATACGCCGTGAAAGGCGTGCGGGGCTTCGAAGTGCCGGTTTATTTTCTGGATGCGGACGTCGAGGGCAACGCGGAGAGCGACCGGAATCTCACCGGCACCCTGTATGGCGGTGATGCCTATTACCGGCTTTGCCAGGAAGTGATCCTGGGAATCGGAGGGGTGCGCATGTTACGCGAGCTGGGCCACCGCGACCTGGCACGCTATCACATGAACGAAGGCCACGCCGCGCTTCTCTCCCTCGAGCTGCTCGGGGAAGAGGCCGAGAAGGAAGGCCGCACGCAGATCGTCGGGGAAGACATCGAAAAGGTCCGCAACAAGTGCGTGTTCACGACGCACACTCCGGTACCGGCGGGTCATGACCGGTTTCCAATGGAATATCTCACTCGCGTGTTCCCCAACCAGGTCAGTTTCTTCGATCTTAAAGACGCGAACTCCGCCGACTTGGTAAAACGCGTGCTCCAGGCGGAACAGAATTTTCCGGACCTGCGGCAGGCGGCACGGGCGGGGGCATCCGTAAACATGACTTATCTGGCGCTCTACATGAGCACGTATGTCAACGGAGTAGCCAAACAGCACGGCGAGACCTCGCGGCAGATGTTTCCGGGAGTGACGATCGAGGCTATCACCAATGGCGTTCACGCGGGCACCTGGGCTTCACCATCATTTCAGCAAATGTTTGATGGATTCATTCCGACCTGGCGCGAAGACAATTACAGCCTGCGAGGCGCGTTAGCGTTGCCTCCCGAGGAGGTGTGGTCGGCCCATTTGCTTGCGAAAAGTGACTTGTTTGAGGTGATACGCCAAAAGACGGGTCTAGTTATGGACCTGGAGACGTTCACGATCGGATTCGCTCGCCGCGCCACGAGTTACAAGCGCGCAGACCTTATTCTGTCCGATCTGGACCGGCTGCGTCAGATCGCCAAATCGGCCGGAAAATTCCAGATTGTTTTTGCGGGAAAAGCGCATCCCAACGACGGAGGTGGAAAAGAGATTATTCGGCGCATTTTCCAGGCAAAAAAGGCGCTGCGGAAAACGATACCGATCGTGTTCTTGGATGATTACAATCTCGACGTAGGGGGCAAAATAACTTCCGGTGTGGACCTGTGGCTGAACACACCGCAATTTCCTCTGGAAGCTTCCGGCACGAGCGGGATGAAGGCGGCGCTGAATGGCGTGCCGAGCCTGAGCATTCTCGATGGGTGGTGGGTCGAAGGAAACATAGAAGGCGTCACTGGTTGGTCCATCGGGGAAAAGCGCCCGGCGAATTCAAATAATGTGGCGACCGACAACGCTGCGGAAGCTGAATCGCTGTACACAAAGCTAGAAAACCTAATTCTGCCGGTGTTCTACAAGGAACGATCGCGCTACCTCGAAGTCATGAAGCACGCCATCGCCATCAACGGCGCGTTTTTCAATACCCAGCGCATGGTGCAGCAGTACGTCACGGAGGCGTATTTGCGTTAGTGGCCGGCGGCGTGAATCTCGGTTTCCGGCTTGGGATTCTTCTTGTCGCCACGCAATTCCGCGGCGGCATTTAGAATGTCAGTTTTCGCGAAGTATTCAAAGAAACTCCATTTGCCGTATTTTTCCTTTAGCTGCGGCATCACGGCGTTCACCAATTCATCGCCGGACTTTCCCGCCTTCACCGGATCCGCGGCCATCGCGCGAAGGTCAGACAAGTAAACGCGAAACGCATTGACATCCGACGCGTTGCCGGCATCGCCGTGGCCCGGGACAAATGTGGCACCGGGGTGGGCGGCGGCAATTTTCTCGAGCGTGGGAATCCACTGGCTGGTGGTTGCGTCGATCAAATTCGGCAGGGTGTTGCGCCAGAATAGATCCCCGCAAAAGACCACCTGAGCGTCGGGAATCGCCACCACGCTATCGCCGCCGGTGTGTCCGGGAAAAGAGCGAATGAGCACGTGCCGGGTTCCGAGGAAAATTTCGATTTCCGTGTCGTAAACGAGACCCGGGGAGACAAGACCTTCGACCAGAGCCTTTTGTTCCGGCTTGATGTCTTTGCCGAAAAACTTCAAGTTTTCCGTGTGAATCCACGGGCGGACGTTGCGGTGCGCGATGATTACGGCTCCTTCCTTCGCGAAGACGCCATTGCCCGCCACATGATCCAGGTGGTAGTGCGTGTTAACGACATACTTGATCGGGAGCGCTGTAAGTTTGCGGATTTCGGCGAGCATGAGCTTCGCGGCTTCGGGGTTCTCGAAAGTGTCGACCACGAGGACGCCATCATCGCCGATGACAAAGCCGGCGTTGGCGCCCGCGTCGCCCTTGGGTTGTCGATCGCGGCGTAAACGGTGTGCCCAAGCGGCTTAAGCGAAAAGGCCTGCGACGGGACGGATTGAGCCGGTTCTTGCGCGCGCGCCGGCTATGAGCAGGAGTGAAAAGGGAAGAACACCTAAGAGAAGAGCAGATTTTTTGATTCGCATGGGTGGGTATCGTACCGCAAATTATATTTCGCGCAAGTAAAGCATGCGAGCTGCCGTCGAGAACCAAAACGAAAGCGGGTGGATCAGACGAGGTTCCGTGAGCACTCCTTGCGAATGGAATTCATCAGCATGCGCATCTCGACCCCCGTGCCGATCGAAATGCGAACGAATCCGGGGGCAATCTCACGGCCTCTTTCCCGCAACAAAATGCCCTGGCGCTCCAGCTTTCGAAAGAGCGCGGGGCCGCGCGGACCAAAATCCGCGAGCAGAAAATTGCCGGCGCTGGGAAAGGTCTTCACGCCGAGCCGGCTGAGTTCGCGTCCCAGCCACTCGCGAAGACGCTTCACTTCACTTACATAACGCCGCATCGTTCTGCGATCACGAACGGCGGCTTCCGCTGCCACCAGCGCGGCGATATTTACAGGAAAAGGGGGCATGGCGCGACGAAGATAGTTCAGCGAATCCGCGCGCGCAACCACCGCGCCGAGGCGTAGTCCGGCCAGCCCGGCTGCCTTGGCAAACGTGCGGACCACGAAGAGCTGAGGATAGCTGCGGATCCACGGCACCACGGTGACGCCGGAAAACTCCGCATACGCTTCGTCGATGACCACGGCGGTGTGCGTCGCGGCCTGCAGAATCTTCCGCAGGACCGGCCGGTGGAGCAGCGTGCCTGTCGGATTGTTTGGATTGGCGATGAAGAGAACACGAGGCTTTTTTCGCAGCGCGACGATGACATCGCTGAGTGGAAACTTCATTTCCGAGGTGTAGCGACGGACGTCAATGCGCGCGCCGAAGATCTCCGCGTAAAAGCGATACATGGGGAACGTCGGCTCGCAGATGAGGATGCGGCTTGCTTCTCCGACGAACGAATCGAAGATCGCGCGCAAAGCATCGTCCGCGCCGTTCGCAAGGAGAAGTTCTTCCGCGCGCACCCCGAAATAGCGCGCCAGCCGGCGAGTGGGCGTCTGATATTCGGGATACATCGCGAGTTGTTTGGCGCTCAGGCCCGCGAGAGCGCGCCTCGCAGCGGGTGAGCAGCCCGTCGTATTCTCGTTGAAGTCGAGCCGAATTTTCCCTTCGCGCTCCTCCGCCGGCGGCTCGAAGGTGCGCCGCCTGAGGATGGCCGGCCGGACGGGGAGCTTCACTTTCATCGAGAAATCTCCAGGGATATTCTAGTCATGGGGATGGGTTTTTGCGGGAAAGACGCAGGAAGTCTGATGCCACGCGCAGTGCGGTCTGTATTCATCTTCGGGAATTGTACGCCGAATTATTTCGTAAAGTCAGGACGGAGCCGACGGATAGTTCGTGATCATTTTTCGGGTTGACCCCAACGCTGAATCCTTTACTCTGAAAGATGGTGGAAACGGAAAGAAGCAGGGGGCAATGATGGCAGAGAAAATCCACAAAGATCCGGCCGCGTGGAAAAAGCAGCTCACCCCGAATCAGTTTCATGTGACGCGGGAGAAGGGAACCGAGCCGCCCTTTACCGGTGAGTACGAGGACACGGAAGCCCGGGGGACCTATAAGTGCGTCTGCTGTGGACAAGAGCTTTTCCCTTCGGAGACCAAGTTTCATTCGGGTTCCGGCTGGCCGAGTTTTTACGCGCCAAAGGACGACGCGGCCGTGGAGGTGGAGTCCGACACGAGCCATGGCATGACTCGCACCGAAGTTAAGTGCAGCCGCTGCGACGCGCATTTGGGGCACGTCTTTGAGGATGGGCCGAAGCCGACCGGATTGAGGTATTGCATCAACTCGGTGGCGCTGAAATTGGACAAAGATTAAAAGAAAACGCGCTGCAGGGGACTCGCAGCGCGCTTCCAGCAAAAATTTGTTTCGCTACAGTTGGTTGTAAGCGATTACGCGGCAGGGCAAGTGCAGGCCACGACTTCCGCGACTGGATCGCTCGCCCTCTCCCACACGCCCAGCAAAAGCACTTTCGCGCCGGTGGGATACCTGAAGATATAAAATACGTTTGACGCGCCCTCGAGTTCGAAAAATCCCGGGCGCCGCGGATCAGGCCGCGAAGCCGCGCCGATGCTGAGAAGCAGGCGGAGTTCTGCGAGCTGTTCCGGCGAATGATTCCGGAGGTCTTCCAAAAGGGGCGGTTTCTTGAAGATTGTGGTTATCATGTTCGTTTTCCGCCGCCAACAGCTTACGTTTCCTTTCATAAGTAAAGACGCAAAATCTTTGGAAAAGTTTCATGGGCAGCAACAGCAAAGTGCTTGAAGTTCAGCTGCCGCGCCCCGCCGTTGAACCTTACCCAGGTCTCACCATTTTGATGCAGCGGGTCCCTTGCTGGTGGCGTGAAACTTTCCCGGGCATCGACAACGAAAGAATCTTTGCAGGTGTCAATTGAGTCGGCGCGCTGCCTTTGCGTGGTGGAACTTCCAAAGATCTCTCACTTTTTTCACGCGCCCTCGGAGCGCAAAAAAGCCTCGCCTTAGCCTGGCAGGGAGGTCTAGATTCTCCGCGCTTCTGTTGTAATAGAGTTGGCGTTACTATCTCGGGGGGTACTTGCGCGGCCAGGGCGTTCCTTGCGATAGTTTGGGAAATCATCCTCCAAGACAGGGACGGGCATTGTGACGAACAACAATATGAAAAAGGGTGCCAAGAAAGACGGGGATTCATTCGGGAGAGACCGCCGGCGGAAACATCATCACTGGCTGGTCACCGTATCATATGCCGATGGAGAGAAGTTCGGGCGTGTCTACACCGATAAGGACAAAGCCTCTCGATTTGCCGATCGGCAAAGAAAATCACCGGTTGTGAAATCTGCGCGTGTCACGCAAGTATCCTGAACGAAGCGGTTCTTGCTTCGATGTTGCTCTTCCGACAGAGGCACCGAGGTGGAAACTTGCCCGAGTTCGGATGGCGTGTTATAAAAATAACTGAAGTTAAGCGGCCTTAGTATAGTGGTAGTACGGAACCTTGCCAAGGTTCAGGTGTCGGTTCGATTCCGATAGGCCGCTCCAGATTCTAAAAGACCTACGCCGTTAGCACGTTTTCCATATTCTCCAAAACACCGTGAAATCGTGCTGTTTTGGGCCTGATCTGGTGGTGTTGTTTTTCCAATTCAGGACCATGGGAAACAACTAAGTGCCACTTGTGCATCGGCTTACGGTTTCGTCTGCGCGTGGGTATGCTTCGCTACCCCTCGCCGAGGTTTAGCGCGCCCACGTTTTGTCGAATCTCGAATTATTGTTCGAAAACTGGAGGAGGTCCGCTGACCCGCTTCCATTTCAGAGAGACATTTACTTCGACACGGTTGGCGATCTTGATGAAGGGGATACCGCTTGTCATCCCATAGTCCTTGCGGTCGAAGGCCATGGTGCCGTCGAGGCTGCCGGAGGGCGTTCCTTTGCTATCGCTCGTGAGAGTAAGTTTCTCCGTCTTGGTGACACCCCGAATAGTGAAGTTGCCTTCGATGTCAAAAGTGTATGGTCCGGTTTGAACGATTTTCGTCGATTTGAATGAAATCATTGGAGATTCTTTGACGTTGAAGAAATCCTTCCCCTTCAACTTGTTGTCTTTCATATGGCTTCCGGTATTAACGCTGCCGGCTTCAATCTCGATGTCTAAGACAGCGGCCCGGACATCTCTCGATGAGAACTTTATGCTTGCGTTCCATTTTTCAAAATTCCCTTTGATCGAAACGGAAGAGTCGACACCGAACTTGATACTGCTTTCCTCGGGCGTTACTTCGTAGGTTGGGACTTGCGCACAACCTGCTCGCGGTGATGCGAAAAACGCCAATAGACCCACCCCGAACGCGAGCAGCCCCCGCATTTGTCGCCGGATGCGACTTTGCTCGTTGGATTTCCGTGGCCAGGGCGCGATATTCGTAAACCGGTTTCTGGACAACTGGCACTCACTCTTATCCATGCTTTCCTCTCGACTGTTTGATTCAAATTGCGGATCTGCTCGAATCACCCTGAAGACCGATGAAACGAATCGACCATCGCTCGAATGTCGCGGTTCTCGAAAACCTTGGCTCCGCGGTCAGTTCCTTGGACAGCGGCGTCCACCATGGCACGTGCCAGGTCGTCGGCACGAATCACCTGGTTCGGCAACAACAACTGAAACGCGGGGTAGATGGCGCGCAAAAGGCGATAGCTGAAATTCGGTTCCTTCCGCGCCTCCACGGGATAGATGTATGCGGGCCGGAAGAGGTAAACGCACGGGAATCCGGCCGCGAGGAGTGCGTTCTCGGCCTCTCCCTTGTATCGCGCGAAAGCGATCCGGCTTCGTCCGGTAGAGTCCGCGCCGCTTCCGCTCAAGAATGAGAAGGCCGCGTTGGGGCTGCTGCCGTGCAGAACTCGCGCAAACTCAATCGTGTAGTCCACGGTTATCCTGCGGAGTTCGGTGCCGGACACCGCTCCCGTATAGGCGCCCAGACAAAAGACCGCCGCGTCTTGACCTGAAAGCACCCGCGAGAGTGAGGAGCAGTCGGCGAAGTCACGATGCAGAACTTCTTGCAGCTTTGGATGTGAAATGCCGAGCTTCCGTCGCACGATAGCAGTAACAGTTCCAACTGCGGCGTTCTCAAGTGCGTAGCGAAGCGCGTATCCACCGACCATTCCCGTTGCGCCCACGATTACAATGCGCTTCTGGCCCGCCGTCGGAACACTCATGACAACGCGCGCTCCTCCATCCAGTCGACGTAGAGGATGCGCTCCGAAAAGAGCCATGCGCCGTCTAACTTGACGAACGTGTCGAGGTATCGCAGCGAGGCGAGCATCAAGCGTCGCTTTCCGCCGTCGACCGTGACATGATGCGCCAGGCAGTACGCTTCCCCTGTGGCGCGATCGGCCGACAGCGTGAAGATAGTGCTCTGTCCGACGAAGTGCGTGGTGGCAGCGTACTTATTGAGATCTGCGAAGACTGGAGCAAGCGCCTCGCGCGAGTGCAGTTCCTGTGACGGTGTCGGATCCTTGGCGTTCATGTACACAACGAAGTGCGCGTCAACGGTAAAGAGCGACATCTGACCGTTCGCATCTCGGCGATCGGCGCAATGTGCATAAGCCTCCACGAGCTCCCGGATGGCGAGGCGGTCCGCGGCCTCCGTCGTGGAAATCGTAACGTGTTTGCTCATGCGGTCGTCTCCTTACCCATCCTGCTCAGGCGCACCAAGAGACTTCACTCGAGGATGGCCTTTGGCTCAAGAAACGCCTCAATTCCGTACCTGCCATATTCGCGGCCGACGCCGGAGTATTTGAATCCGCCCCAAGGCGCATCTGGATCGTCCGTCATATTATTGATTACGACGCGGCCGGTCCGCAGCTGGGAGGCCACGCGGCGTGCGCGTTGTAGGTCACTCCCGATAACGGCGGCGTGAAGACCGTATTTGGAGTCATTGGCAATGCGGATCGCGTCTTCTTCCGTATCGTAGGTGATGACGCACAGCACCGGGCCGAAAATCTCCTCCTGGGCGATTGTCATGTCGTTCTTCACATTTACAAACACCGTGGGCTTCGCAAAGAAACCTGCTTCAAGACCCTCCGGATGACCTTCTCCTCCGACTAACACCTCTGCGCCCTCTTCAATGCCTTTGCGGATGTAAGACTCGATGCGCTCATACTGTTTTTGCGACACCATCGGCCCAACTACGATGTTGGGATCGGCCGGATCACCAACCGTAAAGGTGCGCATCACATGCCGTATCGCCTGCTTCACCTCGTCGAGGCGGCTCTTTGGGACAAGAAGCCGAGTTCCGGCGGCGCAGGCTTGCCCACTGTTCAAAAAAGCCATGATGAGAGCCGACGGGATGGCCAAGTCGAGTGCGGCGTCATCGAGCAGGATGGTGGGCGATTTACCGCCCAGTTCGAGCGTGATACGCTTCATCGTCGCCGCGCCGTCGCGCATGATCTGTTCCCCTACAGCAACCGAACCTGTGAACGATATTTTGGCTACGTCAGGATTGCGAACGAGTTCAGCACCCACAACACCGCCAAGTCCGATCACTACGTTGCAGACACCCTTAGGAAGTTTCGCTGCGTGAAGAGCCTCGACCATTACTTGCGTCTGCAGGGAGCTCATTTCGCTGGGCTTTATCACGACCGTACAACCAGCCGCCACTGCCGAAGCCAGCTTGAGACAAATGAACAGCGCGTTCGCATTCCAAGCTGTGATGAGACCTGCAACGCCGACAGGCTCCATGGTGACCGTCGTCTTGCCCCAGCTTTGACTTAGCGCCAGCTCTTGAAGTCCCTTCTCGGCCGCTATGAAGGACCTGGCCCCCGACTCCACAATCAGTCGGGCGAACCGCACTACGCCGCCGTACTCCTCAACCATGGCAGCCGTTAAATCGTCGATCCGGGCGGAGACAGCCTTGTGCAGTTGTCGTAGGTAACGCGAGCGCTCTTCTTTCGTGGTCCGGCTGAAAGTCGTGAATGCACGTTTAGCCGCCGCGATTGCGCGGCGCGTATCTTCCTCGTCAGCCAGTGTCGTCTTGCCAATCACCTTTCCGTTGGTCGGGTTGATACTGTCAGTGACCTCGCGACCGTGCGATTCGACAAAAACCCCATCGATGTAGTGCTTTGTGAATGTTTTCATCGCATTCTCCCGGTCGTGAGGACCAACAACTGGAGTGTGCCCGCGTGAGCGGGCATCACACCAATAATGCAAGCGCAATTCCAAGACAATCTCTGGCCGTCTTGCGCTGAATCGCCGCATAGTCGGCACTTCCTGGCAAGGACAGATGGGTTTGCGCGTGACGTAGCATCGTCACTGTCCAACTATTGACACCGCATCGGGATTGACCGTAGCACTAGATTCGGGGCGCCCCCGCATTCGTATTGATGTTGGCTGCGAATCTTCACCGACAAGTGAACGGGAGGACCAATTGCATCCAAGACAAAAACACCCGTTGTGCTGCCACCTGTAGGGGAGTACGCGAACGCTTGAGCTTGAAGGCGAAAAGCCGACAGGATAAGTTATTCGAAGCTTGCCTAGAGAAGTAGCGTAAGGTGCTCACAATGGCGAATGAGGATGTGCAAAAGACGCTCTCGGAGTTATCACGAGACTTACAGGAGAGCAAGGCCAGGCTTGAGGAAGCCCAACGCGTCGCCCACGTCGGCCACTGGGAATGGGATCTCGAAACGGATGTCGTGGTCTGGTCGGACGAAACCTACCGCATCTTTGGCCTAAGTCCGCAGGAACGTCCTATGGATTTAGCGACAGTACGCGCGATGGTCCACCCTGAAGATCGTGAGTCTCTCTACCGGGGAGTAGACGAGGATCTTGTTGCCGGAGTGCGCCCCGACGCTGAATTTCGGATCGTTCGTCCCAATGGGGAAGTGCGCACAGTCCACAGCGTAACTTCCAAGCGCTGGAACTCGATGCCAGGCGATGCGAAGAGAGACGCATCGGGACGGCCCTACAAATTGTTCGGCACGGTCCAGGACATTACTGACCGCAAGCGCGCCGAGGAGGCCCTGCAGGAAATTTCACGCAATCTACTAGAAAGCAAAGCCTGGCTTGAAGAAGCCCAACGCGTCGCCCACGTCGGCTACTGGGTTTGGGACCTTCAGACGAATCGCGTGATCTGGTCGGACGAAACCTATCGCATCTTTGGGTTGACGCCGCAGGAAGGCCTCATTGACTTAGACAAGGTACGCGAAATGATTCACCCCGACGATCGTGAGGCGGTGTTTCGGACGGCAGCAGAGGCTGTTCGTTCCGGAGCACGCGCGGACTGTGAACATCGACTTTTTCGTCCCAACGGGGAAATGCGGATCGTACACAGCCTGGGCGACTTGAAAAAAGACTCATCGGGACGTCCCTGCCAAATTTTCGGTACGACCCAGGACATCACCGAACGCAAGCGCGCAGAGGAGGCCCTACAGCGAAGCCAGTTTTATCTCAGCGAAGGGCAGCGCCTCGCCCATATAGGGAGCTGGGCGGCAAAGGATTTGGGCGTCCGTTGGTCTGATGATTTGGGTATCTATTGGTCTGACGAGGTATACAAAATTTTCGGCCTTGACCCGCAGAGCGGGCCTCCGAACCTTGAGCAGTATCTGGCCGCCGTCCACCCTGACGACCGAGCCTCGATGGCGGAAACCATCAGGGTGATGCATGAACAGCGCAGTGGATGCGACGTAACCCACCGGATTGTTCGACCAGACGGGGAGGTACGTCACGTTCGCTGCGTCGGTGTTCCGGTTTTTGAAGATGGAGTTTTCAAAGCGTTTCACGGTACGACAATCGACGTCACAGAGCACGAGCGACTGACACAGGAATTGCGACGGGAGCGTGCATACCTCGCGGAAGCGCAAAGCCTGGCCCACATCGGCAGTTGGGCGACGAATTTCGCCACCAGGCAAAACTTTCATTTATCGGACGAAACGTATCGCATACACGGCTTCGATCCACGCCAAGGTCCTCCTGGACTCGAACGCTTTTGGGCCACTCTCCATCCACAGGACGAGAAGCTCGTAAGGGCAACTCTTGAAGATGCAGTCCGCGCAGGAACGGACTACGATATCCGCGACTTTCGCATTCGTCGTGCCGACGACGGCCAGATCCGATTCCTACGTACCATAGGACATCGCAATCCGGTTGGCGAAATCGGAGAGTACGTCGGTATCACGATGGATATAACCGAGTTAAAGCGTGCCGAGGAGGAACGCGAAAGGTTGCGGCAGCTTGAGGCTGATTTGGCGCACATCAATCGCGTGAATATGATGGGAGAACTCGCCGCTGCTTTGGCACATGAAATCAGGCAGCCCATAGCCGCCTCAATCACCAGCGCCAACGCGTGTTTGCGATGGCTCGCGCGCGATCCACCGGACCTCGAAAGGGCGCGTGCTGCCGCAGCTAGAATTGAACAGGACGGAAACCGAGCGGCCGATGTTATCAATCATTTGCGATCTTTCTATAAAAAGGGCACGCCTCCTGAGCGCGGGATCGTCGACCTCAAAGACATCATTCGAGAAATGACCGCCCTGCTTAGGAAAGAAGCGGTTCGGCACTCCATAAAAATCCATTCCGAGCTGCACGAAGATATGCCTAACGTCCTAGCTGACCGCGTGCAACTGCAACAGGTGTTCATGAACCTGATGCTGAATGCGATTGACGCCATGAAAGACACTGGAGGTAAGTTGACGATTAGCTCTCGACTAACTCCTGAAGGTCAGCTAGTCGTCTCGATCAGCGATACCGGCGTAGGATTGCCGGTGGAAAATACTGAGCAGATTTTTGACGCCTTCCATACCACAAAACCACAGGGCACGGGCATGGGTTTGGCCATAACCCGCTCGATCGTGGAGGCTCACGGTGGCCGAGTGTGGGCCACCACCAATCAGGAGGCAGGCGCAACTTTTCATTTCACTCTTTCCGCCAAGTCCGAGGCACAGGCATGAAATCCGCGGCCGTTCCCACGGTCTTCATCATCGATGATGACCGCGGCATGCGTCAGGCGATTCACGATCTCGTCGAGTCCGTTGGGCTGCGCGCTGAATCCTTTGCAACTGGTGAAGCGTTTCTCGGCACGAGGCGCACCGGCCGCCCGAGCTGTTTAGTTCTCGATGTAAGACTGCCTCAGATGAGTGGACTCGATTTTCAGCGCCGGTTGGCCGAGGCTGGCATGCAAATCCCCATCATTTTCGTCACGGCGCACGGAGACATCCCCATGTCTGTCAGGGCGTTAAAGTCGGGCGCTGTGGAATTTCTGACAAAACCTTTCAGAGACCAGGATCTGCTGGACGCAATTCAGCAGGCACTCGAACGGGACCACACCGCGCAAGAACAACAGGGCGAGATCCACGATCTGCAGGAGCGCTATCACGCATTGACGGCGCGAGAGCGGGAGGTAATGACTCTGGTGGTTTCCGGAAGGCTCAATAAGCAGATTGCCTCTGAAATTGGAGCCAGCGAGGCCACAGTAAAAGTCCACCGAGGCCACGTCATGCAGAAGATGCAGGCCGGATCGGTAGTTGACTTGGTCCGCATGGCCGACAAGCTCAAACTCCCTCCTCGCAAATAGCTCGTCCTGATCTAGGACCCGTCCGGGGATTCCTGCGCCCTCGCTTCTAGTCGACTACCACCAAAGTGGTAGTGCGCACGACTAAGAGCCAATTGCGCACCTGTTGCGAATCCGGCTAGCCTTCGCGCATGAGCAGTGACCAAAGCTCAAGACTGATAGCCATCGTCGACGACGACCAGTCAGTTCAGAGTGCCTTACAAGATCTGATCGAATCGGAGGGTCTATCCACGCTCTGCTTCGGCTCCGCGGAACAATTCCTGGATTCCGGCGCTCAACACAAGGCCGCGTGCCTGATCGCTGACATTCGGATGCCGGGCATCTCCGGCATTGAGCTGCAAGCCAAGCTCAAAGGGGACCGATGCCGCATACCGATCATTTTCATCACAGCGCATGGGGACGCCAAGATGCGGATCCAAGCCATGCGTGACGGGGCGGTGGAGTTCTTGACAAAACCATTCGACAACGCAGTCTTACTTGAAACGGTTCATGCCGCCGTCGATGACTACGCGAAGGCGCTTAGGCTTTGGAACTCAAAATGACAGTGGCTGATCAAGACAATCGGGTTCGCAGATTTGAGCAGATCATAGGCAACAGCCCGGCTCTAAGAGTCGTTTTAGAGCAAGCCGAGCGAGTTGCGGCGATGGACACGACTGTGCTCATTCAAGGAGAGACCGGCACTGGCAAGGAACTCATCGCCCACGCGGTCCACAATGCGAGTCCCCGCAGCGGCCACTCTCTGATCAAGCTGAACTGTGCAGCCATTCCCTTCGACTTGCTTGAGAGTGAGCTATTTGGCCATGAACGGGGCGCTTTTACTGGAGCGATCGCGCAGAAAATCGGTCGCTTCGAATTAGCAGATAAAGGAACCCTTTTCCTCGATGAAGTCGGCGACATACCACTTACGTTGCAGCCCAAGCTGCTGCGGGTTCTGCAGGAACAGGAATTTGAGCGTCTCGGAAGTGGCCGCACGCATCACGTTGACGTGCGGCTGGTCGCGGCGACTCACCGGGATCTCGAACAAATGGTAAAGCGTAATCAATTTCGTAGCGACCTGTACTATCGCCTGAACGTATTTCCGATCACGCTGCCGCCCCTGCGCGAGCGACGCCAAGACATCCGCCCTCTCTTGGAACACTACGTTGAAGTCTTCTCCAGCCGAATGGGTAAGCGCATAGACGCTATTCCTGATGAATTCGTTAATGCTTTCGAGTCGCATTCCTGGCCGGGAAACATTCGAGAGCTCCAAAACGTGATCGAACGCGCGGTAATACTTTCCAATGACGGCTTGCTTCCCAATCTTCTACGCCCGACTCGCGTCGACTCGGTTGTTGCGTTTCCTGCGAGCAGAACGCTTAGGGAGTCGGAGCGCCTTTTGATTTTGGGAGCATTGGAAGCCACGGGATGGCTCGTCGGCGGACCCTATGGGGCAGCCGCGCGGTTGGGGATGAAGCGCACTACGCTAATCGCCAGGATGAAGAAGCACGGAATTTTTCGGCCCCCGGACGAGAATCGGGATCAAGCCGTCTTTGATGATTCTCCAGCCCGCTCCCTCTAGATGTTTGGTGAGCGTGTTTGACCACCGGTAAACCGAACGCGCGGTTTAATGCAGCGCGCTGCTCGCCAAAGCGGACCCACAAATTTCTCTGATTCATGCCCTGCCTCTGCTTTTTCTTCTTCCTTGCTCCTCTGGCTAATCGAACGATCGCTTTCTCATCGTCTCATTTTCCATCATTTTCCAATTAAGGCCCGGCTAACAATTGCTAAGTGCCGCCGTTCCAGCGCGTTAGATTTAACTTCTCGAGCCTTGCCAAGGTTCAGGTGTCGGTTCGATTCCGATAGGCCGCTCCATAAATTCAATTACTTAGAAGCGACATGTTCCGCTGCGTTGGAACACAAAGGAACAACCGATGTTCCTTCGCCCACTCCTTTATATTTGAAGTACACTCCTGCCTAGACAATCCCAAAGGCCCCGGTTCTTATTCATGGTAAGACTCAATTTTGTCAGGAGGGGAACCCTATGCTCGCCCGCAGGCATGCGCTCCTTGCAATCACCCTTGTGGTCGCATCGACAGCACCAGCCGTTGGCCAAACGATTCCCGCAGCAGCTGCCAATGACAACAGCGCTTCAGCCGGCACTCTTCGTGATGGCGTGCTGAGCGTTCACCTAGAAATGCGCCCGGCAGTCTGGTATCCCGAGGAAGAGGGCAAAGCGCATTTGATCGTCGGTGCCTTCGCCGAGGAAGGACATGCGCCCCAGATTCCGGGTCCCATGGTTCGTGTCCCGGAAGGCACGGAAATCGCCGCCAGCATCCGCAACCTGCTGGATCACACGATTTACATCCACGGACTGGTACCGAAAGTGACGGCAAACTCGCGACCCCAAATCAATCCAAACGTTCCTCCCAACGACGACCCTAACATAATCGAAATCGCTGCCGGCGCCGTCCGCGAAGTCCGCTTTAGATCCGGTCCTGCGGGCAGCTACTACTATTGGGCTTCCAACGATCGCCAACCGATATTCATGCGCACTGGGCCAGACTCGATGCTCTCAGGAGCGCTCATCGTGGATCCTCCCGGTGCTCGCCAGGACGATCGCGTGTTTGTCATCAACACCTGGCTGCCGGTCGGAGGAACGCCGTTCAACACCATATCCTCTATCAACGGCAAATCGTGGCCCTACACCGAGCACCTCGACTTGCATGCCGGCGATCCAGTGCACTGGCGGTGGATCAACACCAGCGACGCGGATCACGCCATGCACTTGCACGGTTTTTATTTTCAGGTGGACGGAAACGGCGATCAGGACCACTTCGTCGCTTACAACCCTTCCGAGCGGCCGAATGTCGTAACCCAAGAATTGCCGCCTAACGGGACCTTCAATATGACCTGGGTTCCCGACCGCCCCGGCCACTGGATCATGCATTGCCACCTGACCATTCACATGATGATGCCGGATACGCTCCCCGGCTATCCGACCTCCTCAATGTATACGCCGGAGAACGCCGGCATGGCCGGAGTCATTCTCGGCGTCAATGTCTTGCCGGCCGCCAAGCCTGCATCCGCACCTACCGCCGCAGCCAACGCCCAGGTTCACAAATTTCGTTTGCTCGTGCGCGAGCGGCCTGCCACTAACCGCACATTCGCCGGGTACAGTTACGACCTTGCCGAGTCCGGCCATGCAACGCCTGTGAATGAGCTGCCGCCTGTGGGCAATCCATTAGTATTGACGTGCGGTGAGCCGGTGGAAATTGAAGTCGTCAATCGGCTCAAGGAGCCGACCACGGTCCATTGGCACGGAATCGAACTTGAAAGCTATTACGACGGCGTGCCCGGCTGGAGCGGCACGTCCGCGCGCAGAAGTCCCCCTATCGCGCCCGGTGGCACCTTTCTGGCTCGCATGACTCCTCCGCGCGCGGGAACCTTCATCTACCACTCGCATTGGCACGAACGCAAACAGTTGGGCGGAGGACTCACCGGCCCAATCATCGTCTTGCCGCCGGGTGAGAAATTCGATCCCGCGACCGACAAGATCTTCCTCTTCACGCGTGACGGCACGGATGGCACGGAGCCGCTATTGCTTAACGGCATTTCTCAACCCGTGCCCATTCCATTGACCGTGGGAACCCGTTACCGGCTGCGCTTCATTAACATCACACCCGTCGATTCTGTCCTGAGTTATTCCATCGTGGACAGCAGCGGCGCGCCCGTGCAGTGGCGTGACATCGCCAAAGACGGCTGGGATCTACCAGCAGAACAAACGACGCCAAAGAACGCAAGCGAAGACTACCTCTCCGTCGGCGAAACCCGCGATTATAGCTTCGTTCCGGACAAGCCCGGCGAGTTGTATTTGCGGGCAGTGGGCTACCAGCGCATGTGGGTAACGGCCACACTTATCGTCAGCCCGCAATGACCGTTGTGTGAGCCTGCCCATCGACCTCCACATCAGCGCCTTAAAAGCGCTGTGTCCAAATCTCTCGAGGAATGAAAAAGCTTCCGCCTCGCAAACACAAGGCCAACGGTGTCATCCTGAAGGGCGCGTCCTTTGCGCCTTGAAGGATCTCAACCAATACACCCTGGAGGATTCTCCATTTGCGCTATAATGCGCGCCAATCATGGATTTGGCCGCGAGAACAAGACTCGGACCATACGAAATCATATCGGCCATCGGCGCAGGCGGCATGGGCGAGGTCTACCGTGC
>Ga0210400_10000263_pt1 | contig 62417 bp, 99 predicted proteins | sample IncBWH26MmetaG_FD_155456 | JGI IMG/M metagenome (GOLD analysis project Ga0210400, IMG submission 155456) | Forest soil microbial communities from Barre Woods Harvard Forest LTER site, Petersham, Massachusetts, United States - Inc-BW-H-26-M | ecosystem: Environmental > Terrestrial > Soil >...
TTATCCACATTTCCACGCCTAAATCTGCACGTGTGGACACCTCAATTTCATGAAAACAATATACAGATGCCTGACAAAAACACGGCCCCACGCTCCAGACTCCGTACCCCTGCGGACAACCGAACGCGACTGGACTCAAGCGGGGCTTCCCACGATCACAACGCCGCGCTCGAGCTCCCGGATGCGCCTGGTTACCAGTGGGAGCTGCTTGCCGAGGTGCTGAGCGCCGAAATGTGCGGGTTGGGTGGTTCGGTGCCGGCGCTTTGGACTCGGGACTGATGGACTATGCAGGTTTGGACATTGGGTGCGCTGAAAGATTAGACGCGATCTGACGCGCTTGATGCCTTGGCCGTGCTTGGCACTGGAGAACGTTAGAATTCACGTGTCCATGCGTGCCTAATTGAGTACTGATGGTTGTTTGGTGTTGTGGTGGCTCTCGCTGGTGGCTCGTCGGACAGCAACTCAGCCCTCTCGGAATGCACTACATGCGGCCTTATCCATGGTGGTTGTGTTGCGGTGCTGAAGTGGGAGAGGATTGGGATGTGGGACAGTGTGGGTAAAGATTACGCTGCTTTTAGTAGCTCTATGAGCTTGTCAGCCTGCTTGATGCGCGCCTGGGATCTGGCGGCGGCGGCGGCGTCGTCGGCGGCGTAGGCGGCGTAGGCGGCGGCGGCGGCGGCGGCGGCGTCGTCGGCGGCGTCGGCGGCGTAGGCGGCGTAGGCGGCGGCGGCGGCGGCGGCGGCGGCGGCGGCGGCGGCGGCGGCGGCGGCGGCGGCGGCGGCGTCGGCGGCGGCGGCGGCGGCGGCGGCGGCGGCGGCGGCGGCGGCGGCGGCGTCGGCGGCGGCGGCGTCGGCGGCGGCGGCGGCGGCGGCGGCGGCGACTTTAAACTCCGAATCGGTTACTGTTTCTCCGTCAATCTTGCGTTGGTACAGGTCCGCTACTCGCTGAATAGCCTTCTTGGATCGCTCTGTTTTGGCGTATTGCAACACTCCGTCCTGTGGATCTACTAACATCCATACAAACCAACGCGATAGCACCATTGAAAGATCCGCACCTGGCTTAATGGCCGCTAAGAAACGCTCCGGCCACTGCATCGCTACTTCCACCGGAAGATTCTCGAATAGCCCATCCTCAAGACGTGCCAAACCTAAGGGGATGCCCAGTTCTGTTTCGTAGGCTGCATGGTCGTACTTTTCGAGCGTGCAGCCGACCGCGCATCCTCGATGTCCATCCCATCCAGTACCACGGATCAGCTCGTCTGCTTCACGATGCTTTTTAACTCGCTTGATGTACTTCGCTTTGATCGCTTCGTCGTTGTGATAGGCTAACATGACTTGCATTCTAAACGGTATTGTGTTGTGGTGTCAAGTCATGTTACGATCTTTTGTAAATGTCTGGACGTGGACGGATGATGGATCGCGAAGAGGCTCAGCGCGTTAGATCACACAGAAAAAGCAAAAAAGGGTTCGATGCTGGTCCAAGAATGCCTTGCGGATGGTGTGGCGAACCGTTTGGAGCAAAAGCGATGCGTGCTCACTTCGCGAAGTGTCCCAAGAGGCCGGATCGCGTATGACTGGAAAACCGCATGATCGCGGGTTCATCTACTTCGCCCAGTGTGGACTAGATATTAAGATTGGGTTCACCCTGCATGATCCACACAGACGGATGAACACCGTTAGGGTATCATGCAACACGCCTTGGGGCTGGAATGATTGGTTCCCCGGCAAGCTGGTATTTCGTGGCGCGTTCAGAGCGCTGCGTTACCAGGAGCGTGCTTTACATCGCCACCTAAAGGCTATGGGCCTGCCTCCCACACGTGGCGAATGGTGGCCGGTCACTCCTCGCCTGATTCGCACTCTGATGCGTTTCCCTCTGCACATGCCGTGGGAGATGGGATTCCCTGAAAGAGCGGAGTCTTACACCGTTGCGTATCGCCGCATGTCGCCATTTATGCCCATAGAGATAACGCCCGAAGTTTGGGCGAGCGTTTGCCGATCAAGAGCCAGAATAAAAGCCAATTGTAAATTAGCGTAAATTGTATTGTGTTATGGTGTCACCATTGGTATGATCTGTTTGTAAGCAAGCCCATTTAGGAGGGGCGAGTAAATGACCATCGCCGAACAGTTGCACAACAGCGCAACGCACACCGTAGGGCACGATCCAAGCTGCCCGGCGTGCTTGCGTCAACAGATCGTCGTGAGCATCCCGCGCCACGGGAAGAAGGATGCGCTGGAAACCGCGCGGCGTGGGACTCAATACCTTCAGCAGCACGGTTGCTCTCAGATTCTCATGATCGCCAAGCTCGCAGACGGATGGAACGTTGAGGTTCCACAAGATGTCGCGCAGACTTGGCCGAACCTGATGGACCTTTTAACGGAGTAGTCATGCGCTGCCCATCTTGCAATAAATTCGCGACCTACGACACATCGAACGAACCGGAGTTCAGTCTCGACGCGACCTACGATCAAGAACCCGAGGCTCCCACTAAAGGCATCGTGCAGGTTTCTGGATCGTGCCGATTAGTTCTCACGGCAGAATGCTGCGGCGACGAATTGAAAGAGGCTAACTTTGATCTCGACGTTCACGTCTCGGTTCAGAAGTCGCCGGAATGCACATGCGAAGCGGACACATACAGCGATTTCGAGGCAGAATGCGAAGACGCTGAAATCACGGATCGAAGCGAGCACCAGAAAACCCGCACCCTGAAAGACGGCACGGTGAAGGTAACGCCGATCCCGTACCGTTACCAACGTCGCTTCTACGGCGTTGCCGGAACCATCGTTGTCCGCTGCGGTTGCGGCAAGACTGAAGCCACTGAGTCATTCTCGGATGAGATACAGGCTTCGTCGATGGATGAATTGACCTGAATCCCGCACGTGAGACCTTCGCAGAGGTCTCACTGAGCGATTTAGGAGCGCTGTTTCGTAGGCCGAGTGATCGTACTTTTCAAGCGTACATCCGACCGCGCAGCCTCGGTGTCCGTCCCATCCAGTACCACGGATGAGTTCGTCAGCTTCGCGATGCTGAGGCAAAATTGCGGACCATGGGCGGAGTGGTAAACTACAGCGATGTGGCCATACGCTTGTCGTTCGAGATCAATCGGCGCAAGCTGTACGCGATATGGGTACTGCCGGTATGAATCCCAAACGTTTGACCAACAAAACCATGCGCGTGATTGCCCGACGCGAGCGTGACAGCCAATGGGAGTTCATGGAGCGCGTGGCACGCGAAGGAATCGTTTGGATGTGCCCGTGGGATAAGTACAAGCGGCATAAAGACGGCGACGGGGTGTACGTTTTTGGCTTGATTGGGAGCAATGAGTTTTATCACTGGCTGGACTCGCATAAAGACTGGTGGATACGCGGTCGATGGAGCGAAAAACGCTGCGCGCGGTCAATTCGGATCACGCCGGCCGGACTCAAAGCGCTAAAGAATCGCGAACAGTACGACATGGAGCCGATCTACGGCGGCATGGTTGAGCCGGGGTATGTGGTGACGCCATGGCCGGTCAAACGAACCGTATCGGACGTGAAAGATATCCGCGGGCTGGTGGCGGAGTCAAACAAGTATGCCTGATGAACTGCCGTCAGATCAATTCATGCGCGCGATTTTGCAGGAGGTTTTTATGGTTCAGCCTGATGGAGTTTACTCCGATAGCGGCAAAGGCCCGGAGAAAATCAGCACGGCAGTACTGGAGCCGCGTGACCTGCTGGCACATTTGCGGCAATGGCTCATAAGCCATCGCGAATTGCATACGCGCCACTTTGGGGAAAGCGATCAAAGCGGCCATCCCCACGGATACGCCGGAGTGGTGATTCCCGAATGGGACGTGCGACAAAGGCTAGATGAAATTGAAGCTTCCATTTTGCAGGAACACTCGCACTCCTAAAGCGAGTGCCTTGCGCGTGGCTCGCGGTCTCTTCCTCCGGGATCGCGAGTCGTGCGAAAGGATCTTGCGTATCGCGTCGGGATGTTTTGAGTGTGTCAGTCTCGGGGGAGGTGGCCGCTTAGAATGTTCCGGCGCGATACGGAAGGTGAAAACATGATCGAATCGAAAGTATTGGAGATCCGCGACAAAGGCACATTCATTGCCGCGCTCGCGATCCGAATGCAGGGAACAAACCCAACGCAGCAGTATTATTTTAATCGCTGCGGTTTTCCAAAAGACGGCACGTCCATCACGCTCATGTGCCTCTACGATCAACGCGCGACAAACGATCCGTATGAGTGGGGATCGTTAGGCAAAGGGGCACGCACGCTTCAGGTAGCGCACAACTTCATCCTGGATTGCTTCGACGCGCTCAGCGACGGCGACGTGATCGACGTTGAAACCATCCTCGGAGAGACAGAAACCTCCAAGGTTTCGGAAAGGTTTTCATGCGTGTGAAAATCGAAATCCCGGCACGTTTGGATACCTGGCTCTGGAAACACTGCCGACCTTACCGACGACAGCAGATCCGACAAGCCAAAGTCGCGCATCTCTTTAATTGCGACATTTGCCACACAACGGACGGAGTAAGCGTGTTACGAAATGGTGGGCAGCTCTGCGCTACGTGCCGCGAAGTGCTTGAGGAAATCGCATGGCCGGTTTAACACTCGAAGACTGGAAACGCATCGAAGCGCGTCCGAAGTGTAGCGGCTGCGCTGGTGATGGCGTGCTGTGCGGAAAGTGTAAACGACCGTGGATTTATCACGCTCGAAACTGCGACCAGTGGTCTGCTGAAATCTGTACTCAATGTAATGGGTATGGGCATATTCTTGAAGAGGAATCGGATATCGAAAGGGCTAGGCGATGACGGACCAGTTTTTTCATGTATCAGAGATCGCCGACTTTGACACTCTTGAGTCGTTGCCTGGCCCCACCGTGCATCGCGCCAATCTGCGCCGCTATACCAACAAACTTGGGCGAATAAATGAGCACTATGATCTAGTTGATGAAGATGGTGTCGTACGGGGCTGCGGAATCTCAACGAACGTGCCGCCCGAATCCGAAGAGGATCGCATCCGAACAGCATCGGTACTTAGCTTTGAAAGAGGCGTACAACAAGAACGGGAACGTTGCGCAAAGATCGCCGAGGTTCATCATGTTCGCCTTGACGAATGGGGCATCGCTCGTTTCCAAGTGATTCGCAGGAAACACGGCGCGGCTATCGCGGCCCGCATTCGGAGCGGAGAATGACCGAAGCCGAAATCATCGCAGCAAACGCACTCGATCCAGAAGTCTGTGAGTGTAGAGATTGTAAAGAGTGTGACGGAGACGGTTTTGGTACGCGCTATCACGAGCCTGGTTGCGCTCTGCCTAGTATTTCAGGTATTCGCTATTGTCCTGGTCACGAGTGGCGATGTGAGAAGTGTGAAGGAACGGGACTCGATAAGCGTGATTGTCCGATACACGGGTTAGCGTGATGCACGACCGACAAGGCGAGCTTGAAGCACTCCTGCGTGAACCGTACACCGAGCCTGTATTGGATGCGATCCAACAGATCGTTGAGGAGCAATGCGACGAGGGTACCCATCTGTTCTCAGGCTTCATCGGAGTATTCGCCGAAGCCATGGTCCTCCTCGGTCAGCACGGCAGAATCGTGGTGTATAACGACAACGGTGGCCGTGTTGTCGAAGCTCATCGACGATAGCAAAGCCCCTGCCAGCCGCACACAGGAAGATCACAAGCAGTTCGGCGCATCGGCTCATCCCTCCAATACTTCCCGCTGATTTCTTCCATTCTTTTGGCCTCAACTACGATCTCTTTTTTTACCTGATTTGCTTGTTCGACACTCAACTGTTTTACACTTACGGTTTTCAAAAGCTGTACGCGATCACGCTCCATCAGCTCAATCCAGGTTTGCGGATCGTTGCGCCCGTCCTCAAAGTAAACCGGCTTCCACTTTCCTTGAAGTGGCTTGCCGTCTTTTTGCTGGAAGGCGTGGCGATTTATCACGATTGGATGCGCCCAACACCGGCACCACGCCGAATTGAATCTTCCAGACTGGCTCTGTCTGCCGATCTCTACCACATGCAGCGTCATTGGCAGGCCCGAAACGGCACAATCCCCGGTTACCCACCACGAATGCAATTCGCGTGCCAAAACCAAGTCGTTCAGGTGATCTACAACCGTCCAGTGGTGAAGCTGCTTGCCATCGAATAACGCGCTACAGGACCATTTCATATCGTTGGACAGGATAATAGACGGTAGCGGCTCTAATCGTGGCACCTTGCACGCGTGGATGCGTGCCAAAACGGTTTTAAGGCAGGAGCAGAGGCTTCGTGCGACCGTAAACGGGTCAGATTGGGTATCCAGGCCGGGATTCGCCGCCGTTTCCATGAACCGAGCAACCGCCTCAGACGTTACAGACTGAAGATTTCGACAGTCTGTTGATAAACTGTGGATCGCGCTCCTGAGGCATGATGTGAAAAGGCTTCTGGGCCTCCAACGGCGGATCTCAGTGGATTGGTTCAGTAGGTGAAGACGTGGGCAACGCTGGAAGGCCGATAGGGTCGGGGCATTCAGAATCACCTGATCTTCTGCCACTCGCCGGATGGCAGTAACTTAAATCCCGGGGGTATGCGTTCCTCAGCGTGCCGCCTGCAAAACTTCATGATAATTTGACACCCGCATTTGCGGTTAGGGCAGCGATATAGGATCTCAAACCGCCCACGCCGAATACATCCCTCAGTTTGACACCTTAATTCGGCCATACGTGATTTGCAAACTCCTCGAATACCTTACTACTTTCAATGTAAGGTCTGTTGATGGATTGCGGGTTGTACTTTCGGATCAGCTCGTTTTTTTGTTTGGCCGTGAGCTTCATGAAATCTTCCCGCGTCATCGTGGGATGATCTTTTGCGATTCCGGCTTTGAAGTTGTCCCGTCTGAGTTCTGCTCCTGTATCTGTACGCTTTACGGATTCGTACTTGATTGGCTTCTCTCCAGGGCCGGTGAGGGTGCCAGCGGGCGAAGGCTTGGCTGCTGCGGTCGCTTTCGCGGCGGTTTGCGTTTCGGGCCGCGTCGATGATGCGGGAAACGATACCGTCTTTTGCGCGTTACTGGACTTCGGGACTTCAGGCTTTGGTGGTTCTAGTTTTGTTTTGGAGAACGATACGGTTTGCTGCGCGTTGCTCGGCGGCTTTGGCGCGGGCTTGGGTGCCGCTTCAGGCTTCACCGTCTTCATCGCCTCGCGCATTTCCTTCAATGCCTGGACCTGTTCAGACGAGGACTTTGGAGCCGCGCCGTGCGCTTCCTTGAAAAGTTTGAACGCCAACTCCATCTGCGATTTCTTAGGTGCTTTGGTGAGTCCCGATCCGAACTTGCCAACGAGTCCACGAACGATCTTCACCGCCTCAGGACCGCCTTTGATGATCGCTGGTGCCATCTCTGCAAGACCGATAGCTCCAGCGGCGTAATCAAGCCATGTTGGGAAACTGAAGGTGCCCTTATCTTCTGGATTGAAGTGTCCGGGGCCGGTAGTCTTCCCGGTCATCAGGAAGTTGCGCGTCTTCTCAACTCCCGTGAGCGCGGTTGGTGCGTCTGAGATTGCAGTGTCTTTGGGATCTCCGAATCGGAGCGGAGGCGTTTCCACTGGAGTGTCGGATGCGCTTCCGAATCTCTGTGGCATGGCTATTTCTTCGTGTACGTCTTGCCGTCTGAGTCGATGTACTTTGCGCCAGCGGGCAGAGCGTCATATTCTGCTTTGCTACTGATTTTCTTTGCAGCGTTAGGGCCGGACAGAGTTCCGCCCGGAGATGCCTTTTGAGTGTTGAGGGCTGAAATGGCCTTCGCTACCTTGGGTGGAACCGCCCCTTTCGGCATATTCTCAAAGGCAGTGCTCAACGTCACATACAGGCGTTTCATTTTGTCGTCATACGCTTTGGAGTTGACAACGCCGCCCTTGACTCCAATCGTTGGAAGTTCGCGCTCGATAGAACGTACTGACGCCTGCGCTGCGCTCGCACGTGACAACGATCTCAAGCCAACTGAAGCTGCAAAAGATGACATGACGGAGTTGACGTATTCTTGCTCCTCCGGCGTGAGCTTATTTATCGCATCGGTGTACATCCGCGTCTTCTGCTGCGCGATTTCGAGCGGGACATCGAAAGCATTCTGCAATAGCTCACCTAGCCCGCCAGTACTCACACTCACCGGACCCGCTCCCGCCGAGATGTGCGCTCCACCTGTTGAACTATCCATGTCATCGAAGATGTAGTTTAGTACCTCTCCGATACGCTTAACCGAGTCTGGCTTGTCCGCCAAGGCCGAAAAGTCTTTGAGTCCCCTAATGCCCTTTTCAGGATCGCCGATAAATTGCATCGTTGCTTCTTGGATCGGCAATCCCTGACTCACGACTGCCGAACGTTGCCCGGACGGAATTCGATTACCCATCGAATTGGGGGAAGTTGGTGGTGCATTCGCATGAGGCGTAGCGGGCGGCGATGAAGGGTGTCCTTGCTGTGGTGCGGCAGGTTGCGCGGACTGCGTCGCGGCTGCGGGAGCGCGAGGTGGACCAGGCGTAACTGGAGTCGTTGTTCTGTGCGTAGTGAACATCTCAAACTCGCGCGTGTCTGGGTTGTACACGGGAGTTTGCCCAGTGCTTGCCGTTGCGGTACGCGACGGGCCTAGCACGGTTCCACCACCTTGCGGAATCGTCTGCTGATCTAATGATCCAACTGCGACCCACTGACCGCCGATAGGAATATGAGTCTGGTTTTGCGATAGCGGAACAAAGAACGTTTTATCTCCCAGTGCGACAGCTTTCAATTCCATTCCCACAGGAAGGCTATCCAAGTCGATGGCATTCCCCTTTTCATCCTTGTACTCGTGCTCAGGGTTTGCGGCCTGCATCTTGCGGGCGTCGGTCACCGAGATTTGCCCTAGCGAACGTGGGACAGTGCTTACTTTTTTCTGGCTACTTTCGATCAACGACTGCGCCGCAAGTTTCTCCGCTTCGTCTCGCGGCTTACCAGTCTTTATATAGGCGTCAATCAGTTGTTCGCGCTTTTCTTCTAACGCCGAGCTGCGCAATTTGGCCGGTAACTTAGTGCCCTTTGATCCAGCATATTCCGCGAGATCGCGAGGGTCGGCATTCGGTCCTAGGATTTCCTTACCGCGCTTGAGCCACACATCGTATTCTTTTTGCTCCAGCGCAAGTTTGTTCTCTTGATCCTGTGCCGCTTTCTGTTCCGCTTGAAATTGCGGGGACCCGTAGAGCAACGACCGCTGCTTAGGGTCTAGTTGAGGAATCTGCGCTTGCTGAGGCTTCGGAGGGCCCGTGAGAGGTTGAGATGGAGGTTGTTCTGGCGGTTGCGCCTGCGCTGCGGGAGGGCCTGTCAGTGGATTCGACGGTGCTTGCGGCTGCGCTGATGCTTGTGCTGCTGGTTGCGCGACAGGGGATTTGTCCATCGTCTGCGGTTGTTGACCACCCCCTCCCTGTTGCGGGCCGTTCAACTGATTCTTTTTCGATGTGAGGATCTTTGAGACGAAGCCGCCGAACTTTTGAAACGCTTCGTTGACAGGTTTGTTGCTCTTGGTGAGCTTTCCGTATTCCTGTTGGCTTGCCTGCCACACACCAGCGGCCTGTTGCGCTTGCTGCGTTTCTTCGGGTGTGAGTTCTTCTCCGCTGTCCTGTTTACGCTTCAATCGATCTAACGTAGTGACGGCGGTTTGCATCGCGGTCCACTGCGTATCGACTTGCCGCTGTTTTTCTTCTGCCTGTTGCTTCTGATGCTGGGCGTTCTTCTCCCGTAGTCCTGTGCCTACGGTTTGAAACAACCCAGTTAAAAAGCCGCCCATCTTCTACATGCGCTTTCGCGGAGTCTTCTTCCCCTGATGATTCTTGGCTGTGGTGATTTGCTTATTACGCTTCGGGTACATTCGCTTGTGCTTCCCGTGCGTCTTTTCGTCCGTCAGTTGTCCCTTCGCCATTGGCATGGTTTATTTCCCCCTCATTCGCTTCCGCATCCCCTTTTGCTGACGTTTTGTTAAAACTCGCTCGCCCTTCTTCAGCATCGCAGGCCCAGTCTTTCGCACCAGTCCACCTTTGTGGTACGTATCCCATCCGTTGTCGGCATCACTTGATGAACTGGACGATGATGCGCTCGACTTATTACCGCCCATCTTGGACTTCAGCTTCTTCGCGATTCCCGCCGCGCTGCCAGCTAATCCAGTTGCGAAACCCGCCATGGCTCCCACCCCCTAAAGTGCAAGACCCGCCAAAATCAAACCTCCAATGGCCGCGCCTTCTTGCGACTGCATTTCAAATGACTGCCCGCGACTCTGAGTTGCATTATCCAGAATCGAATTGACGGCATTGCTCGACAACCCAAGCTGTTGAAGTGCGTTAGAGAGTTGAATATTTCCAATCGCCGCTTTTTCACCAGCGACTTTCGTAAGTCCTTCAGCACCTTCCTTGCGTCCAGTTTGCAAGGTGGAGTTGATGATGTTGTCGATGTTTCCTTCGCTCGCAACTCCCGCCTCTGCATTCACTGCCGCCGCACCACCAGTACGATTTGTTCCAGTCGATGCCTGCTCACGTCTTCGAGCATCTTCTTGTGCGGTCTGCGCTTGAATGGCTGGAGCCGCTCGCGATGCGGTATCGGTGCGTCCAGCAGTGAGAAGACTTTTGTAGTAGTTCTCTGGTGCGGTAAGCGTGCTCAGTGATGAATCGAGCGTGCTCGTTCCCTTGGCTTGCATTGCCTCGCCAGTGGGCAGTCCGTAGCCGAAAATGTTCCAGTCGGCTTGGGTTGCAGCAAGCTGGTTTCCGCGATCCGTTTTTGCGCTACCGCCTCCAAGGATTCCGCTCATGTGTGTTATCGTCGCACAAATTCAAAAACGGGGTTAGTGATCGGCTGCATCCCGAAGCGTTGGCAGAATCTTTCCGTGACAGGAGAATCTGCGATGCACAATGCGCCCCGTGCTTGCACCTCGTCGAAGTATTCAGCCATCTTCGCCGCGAGAGTCCGACTGGTGTCTCCGTTATCGCGGAACGTATTGTCTACTTTCACCAGCGGCCCAAGTACAGGATAGAACTGAAACGCGAACGCTTCGACAAGTTGGTCATCCCAGAATGCGCCCATGACGCGGCAGGTTGGCTGCGATGGGTTCACATTCAATTGCGAGAATCCTTGGGATTGCAGCGCGGGATTCACAAGTTCTACGATTTCATCGTCAGAGAGCCATCGATAGTCCATACGATCTTCTTTCACTCAGTTGTCCTCCGCGAGGTATGCGTATGATCTAGGGCAACTGGACTCGTCGCGCGCCAATCCCCGTGCTCTTTTACTGAATAGACAAGCGATCCAAACCGCCGTCGTGAGGACGTATTTCATTTAACCACCACCGAACCACCGATTACTACATTCCCCGAAATCATGCTGCCCAACGAAGTGGAGGAGGCAGTAAACGTTCCTATTGGTTGATTGACTGGACAGAGCACGCGGTAATTGTACGAACCGGATAGTCCCGTTAGGTTCACGCTTTCCGACGTGCCTGACGACGACGTTAGCCGCCCGCCGCGAATCTGCGTGCTCGCATCATTCGGCGCGATTGCGTAATCCAAAGCACACGGTATAGAACCATCGGCCACAGTCCAACTAATTGTCGCCGTGCTTGATGATGTGAGGGTAACTGAAGGAGTCCCAACCGCGCCTTGAGCTATGCTCAGACCCACCGTGTCAGCTCCAATGTCGGTTCCGTCGCTCCCTGCGTTATGAAACGGAGAGGATACTTGAAGAAGAAAGTTTCCGTTGATTGGGTCTGTGAATTTGATAGCTGCTAGATTTGCTGTCGCGCTCCCGTGGTTGAGAACCGTGTTGAGTTTTCCTCCAGGGCAATTATCCCCACTGATGGTTCCGCCGCCGAAGTTAGAGCATATCGATTGTGGATCAATTAGGCCGGATGGCACTATTTGGTTCGACCAGAATGGTACGGCAACGTTGTTGGTCATAATGCCGCCCGATGTGTTCGGATCGTTGGTGCATTCGGAATTGAAAAGCGCCGCTCCCGATCCGCTAATCGTCGGCGTAAACATAGATACATTGGCTGATTCTGAGGTCACACCCAAATTATTTCCGTTGAAGAAGAAAAAGTTATTAGTGACCTTGCACCCCTCGATTGGTAACGCTTGAGCGTGCCAAATAGGTTGGGGGTTAATTCCTCGATTATCGTACCCCGTGTTGTGGTCGATGATGAGGTCCTCGATGGCTCCGTCTAACTCAATCGGATTTCCACCCGTCCCGCCGTTATTAGCTTGAGATGCATTGCCGTCGATCTGCGTAAAGCCGTTTATGAGCGTGAACAGATTATTCTGAATGCGAATGCGAGCCGCTGGTTGATTAGGTGTCGCGTTTGATGGATTTTCTCCAACCTCAATTGCGGTAGCGCCGCTCGTGAATGTATTGTAGGTGGCGTCGATGTCCTGGACTGTATAACCAGGTTGCCCTAGCCCACCGGCCGTCCCCACTGTTCCCGAATTTGCTGCGGTATGAAAGAGAACGGCTGGTCCGGTTGGACTCGCGTCAGCCCACCATCCGTTGATGATGTTGCCGTCGAACTTCACTTGACGGCAGTGCTTGCATTCTGGTCCATTTCTATTCACGTAGCGATATCCGTCGCTCGTTACCGATCCCATACGATGGGACTGATCCCAGAAAAAAGTGTTTTGCTTCATGGAGACCTTCTGGGGATCAACAATCCCTGAGTCGTCAAGGTGAAGTAAAAGCCCAGTGCCCTCGAAGAAGTTGTTGTTAAATGTCCACGGCCCAGGGCCGACACCTGCGTTGAGTGCCTGTGTTCCTTCCCCGGCCCAGTTAGAGAGACCGTACGCAGCCTGCTCCTGGTAGCCGCCCGCTATACCACTTGTGAGCGTAAAGGTGCTGTGGGTGAGCCCGTTGTATCCTCCGCTGCCGTCGCGCAGATACCCAGGAGATGCACTCGTAGTGACGATAGCCGGATGCGAAGTAGAGGCTGAATCTATCATCGAGCCTGTTGGCGTACCCGTCATACCGGTTGGCATGATAAGTGTCATCACGCAATTCGTAGCGTTCACGTCCACGAATGAGTTTCCGGTTGCAGAGCCGCTTGTCACGGTGAATGTAATTGGCGCAGAGGAAGTACAAGTGTTGATCGGCCCCAGTTTGGTTTGTCCGGGTTGAATCGTCAACACTTGCCCGACTAAAGATCCCTGAAGGCCGTGCGTTGTGTTGTTGAGGATCACTGGAGTCACAGATGGACGCCAATAGTTCATATTTCTTAGGTCAGAATTGATAATCGCCATATTCTCGCCGCCGTATTGCGTGAAAAAATCCACGCAGCGATTGGGAAATGGCGGGCAGGTAAAGTATGAGCGGTCCCACACGATGAACCGTGGCATAAAAGAATATGGAGCATAGAAGAATCGGTTGGAAGCCTGCGGGTCGGCGGTTGAATTAGCCAGACTGCTCGCGTCGGTAAATGTGCCCTTAATGCCACGAAAATAGATGTGATGAGTAAACTTTCCAGTGAACGCAGGATTCCCATTGAACGTCCCGCCTGGTTGTGCGATTGTGGCCATTTTTGAGGCCCATATCGAACCGGACGCTCTAACCCCCGGTGGCGCAAATTGTGAATCCGGCGTACTCGTCTGAATTGTGATCCAGTTCGAGTGCATCGGAGGGTCCTGCTCCATCATGAACGTTCCGCCTACTTGCCCGGTGTCGCCGGGGATGATCGGGCTGCCGCCATTCGTGGCTGACAGTTTGAATTTTGGGCTATTCACCTGAACTAGGAAATAAGTAACTCCGGGTGTAATGGGACCTTGTGTATTACAACTTTCAGTTGATCCATTGAAGGAGTTGCTATCGTTGCCCTGCGTTAAAGATCCGGGTATACACGACGCACCACTCACGATCACCGTCTGCCCGTTGGTTAGAGACCATCCTGAAGGAATCGTAACAGCAGTGAATTCGCCCGTTGTTGTGTTGACGTGGCTTGCATCCATCGGGAAAGACAGAATCTGCGGATCATCGATAAACTGATACGGTCCATTGGAGCAGACCGTTCCTGCTGGAATCGTGACCACTTGGCAGGCGCTTGGCTGATTCGTAACCGCCGTGTTGAGGTCCGCCTGTAGATCACTACAATTGCTCGCGACGGTCTGCACGTTGCAGCCAATGGTACTAGGCGGCGTCGGACTCCACAGTCCGCTGATCTGCGGAGGGGCTGGGTGTGTGCCAGGAAGCGCTGGAAGTGTGTATGTTGCGTCGGCAGTTAGTGCGCTGAAGTTCACTCCGTCGAAACTTGATTGAACGGCATAGTGATAGGTGAGCCCAGCCTGGAGTCCAGTGATGGGTCCGCCGAGGTCTTTTGTCAGACAACCGCTGCCTGTGATCTGGACCGTGATGTTGTAACTTGAAGTTTTACCTGCCTGCATTCTGTGGAAACAGGCTGGCGAGTTGAGATCCCATCGGACACGGAAGCCCGAATGCATCGTTGATCCATCTGGCGCAAGAATGTCATCCGCGCGGACATTACTCACTGTGGGTTGGGCAACCGCCCGAATAGCAAATAATAACCCGATCAGAAAGCGCATGTGGTTAGTACGTTTCTTTGATTTGAATCCCGGCGAATTGAAGATCATTCGTGGTCGTGTCTGAGCCTACACCAGGAGTGCGAACTATTTTCGTCACCAGCATGTTTCCTGTAGAACACCCGGCAGGGGTGAAGGCCGCGATTGTATCGTAAAGTCCGATATTCTCGTTCGTGCCGTTGACGTTAATCGTGTGAGTTTGCGTCGATTGAAGTGTGAACGACAGGGAACCAAAGTTTGTAGTTCCCATGGTGGCGCAAGCCGTCGAAACGTAGTAAACGTACGTCTGATTTCCGCCGTTGTTATTCTTGAGCGTATTGAGAATCTTCAGCTGAATAGATAGAGTTGAGGTATCAGCTAAGACATAAGGCACATAACACTGAGAGGCGGTTGCGTTGGTCATTTTGAGCGACACGGGATTACCAACCGCACTTCCGCCAAGGGCACCCCAGTTATTGTCCATAAAAGCGGAGCCCGAGGTATTACAGTTCCATAGTACCGTTTGGCCGCTTTGCGTGCCAGCAGCTGCTGGAATCCATGTGTAATGAGCACTAGTGCCGCCGCCTCCTCCACCTGAAGTTCCGCATGTAAAACCGTCCGTGGACTGGGTGAAGTTGAGATGGTTTCCTCCTGTATCCTGACAATCTGGAACGGTCTGAAAGGTCCAACTTGAAATGTTTGACGCGGGGGCTCCGAATACAGCGAGTTGATGCGCCGCTGGAACCGCATTAGGAAAATTGATTCGGTTAGCCGTAGTTACCGTGCTAGGTGCTCCCCATCCGACCGAATTTGCTGGTGGGGATGCTGGTGTAGTACCTGCGCCCATATCTATGCGACCAGCAACACCGCTTCCATTTCCCGCCGTGTATCCACCGTTGCAAGCGATGTTCTGAGAAGAATCCATCGTACAGCGACCACCAGCGAAAGCGGCTGCCACATTTACTTGGATGTCGTTGGACGATCCTCCGGGAGATGTACCGCCTCCCGATCCTACAACCCACGTTGGGCTTGTAGAACACAACAAAGAAAAGCACGTGTACACCTTTTGCGCTACGGTGTCCAAATAAGTGTCGCCCTGAATAGATAGCGCGATAGACCCAGGCGCGCCCGATCCGACAAAATGCGCCACCTTTCCGCTATTCAGTGCTGAAAAATTGGAGTTTAGTTTTGATGGTCCGCTGGAGATTAAGTCTGTGGAATTAATCGTTTGCAAAGCGGGGCTTTGAGCGCTCGCAATCACACCGAATATGACTAGGGCAATAAACTTCATCTACATTTTTACAACCGTAATGACTGCGGTTTGAAAGGTTGCGCTCGACGTGGAAGCACCACTAATGAACGTGAACTCTATAAGCTTGGTGGCTGTTGTGTCCACAACCACGGTAGCCGTTGAGACAGCGCCATTATCAGCCAACGTGAACGCGCCCGTGGTCAACGATCCTCCGTCGAATGCCTGAATATCCCCGATGGCTGTTCCACCAGCACCAGCGGTGCGGACAGTGACCCACGCATCTAATGTAAACGGCTGGGTCGTAACGCTAGCGTTGACCGGCACAGCTACGGACACTGGGATATTTCCCGTTAGGGTGGTGGTGCCGATACGAATACGGAAGGTGTCATTACCTGGAGTAGTCGATGTAGTGATATTTCCGCCTGCGTGGATATGGAAGGTCGTTCCAGCCTGCATGAAATTGGCGGGCATAGAACATACCGCAACCTGCGTCTCGGTATTAGATATCGCACCAGTCGCCGAGGTGATCGACGCGCAACCTCCGGGAGATTGATGCGTGTGGTCTTGCCGCGCTGCGAAAGCCGCGCTGCCGGTTGTGCCGAGTGCGAGAGGGGTTGTTACGCCCGCGATAGTCGCATTGAATAACGCCACGCTCGCGTTTGAAGAAAATGGCGTAGCGGAGGCTCCTGTACCATTCGACGTTCCGAAGACGAGCGCGGGCGTTACAGCATTTGGATTAGTACCGTTCACTCGGACGACCGTAGTGGCATTGCTTCCGGATGTGGTAACATCCCCGCTCAACTCCGCACTCGTGGCCGTTTGAGTTCCGCCCGCGAAACGTGCGAGGCCAGCACCGGGGGCGGTTGCGTTGACTACATTCGCGACCACCACGCCGTTGACTTTCGCGACCACGCTTGCGGCACACGTTCCAGTGACATCGCCGCCGAGGGCTGAGCAAGTTCCGCCACCTTGTGGTGGATTTACCTGAGAAAGTAGAACAAACGCTCCAATCGAAATGAATAGGATAAGAAACTGCTTGAGGTGCGTCATGGTTCAACTCCGTAACCCGCTACCAGCCCACCGTCGTTGTTGCTGTCTGCATCCAAGTACAGGTAGTAGGGACTGAACCGCGTATTCCCTGATCCGTCTGGTGGGAAGAAATAATCCGCACCTGGGGCGATGACGGCGATGATCGAGCCTGAATCACTGCGATTTCCGGCTCCACCAGCAGCCGCCATTAGCAGGTAGACGTTGCCGCTGTTCACCACCATACCGTTGTTATTGGCTCCGGGCTTGAATCCTTGAATGTGGAAGGCGCGAAAACTTGGAGATGATTCAGTCTGAGTTCCTGGAAACTGCGGGGGTGGGGCCGACACGTTGCCGGGGGAGTTGGAGTTGTTAGAATCGATATTTGTTGAGAGCGGCACGGGCGTACCGATGGTCGGGACGTTCACGAACCCAAGCGAGACTGCCGATCCGCGCGCTTTCTGAATTGATAACGCCATTGGTTTATTCTACCCCTACTGCAACTGAATCGTAGAGACCCAAATGTCCACGCTGCCCGAAATGAGCGCGGTTGCAACACCATTCCCGAAGTTTGCCCCAGTTGCGATGAAGTGCGCCGTCACGGCTTGCCCGCCCGCTCCCATGTTGCCGCTCTTGTAAACGACCGTGTCTTGAAACGCTGTGTTTGAAACTGGCGTTGCGTTTCCGATGGAGAAGTTCGCCGTGTAGAAGTTTGCGTTTCCGGCCTGTTGTATCGCTATCCCCACATCCGTGATCGAGTTGTTGTTGTTCGTGAAGATCACCGAGTGCTTCACTGTGGCGGACATGAACTTCTGGAATTGACCGAGAGTGAAAAGGGTGATGTCTGCCGTGAGCGAGTTTGGAATGAATGCGTTGTTGTTGAACGCGATGGTGAACTTAGTGGTGAGAGGTGTCGGATTGATCCATACGAGTCCACTCGTGTTCGCCGAGTTAGCCGAGAGAACTTGTCCGTTGCTTCCTGCTGGTAGTCTAACGTTGATCCCGTTGTTGTTCGCCGTGATGATATCGCCAAGCGAGTTCGCCGGAGATAGACCATCGAAGCCCGCGATGTTGTTGTTTGCTCCCGTGCCGCCCGCTGAGATCGGAAGGATTCCGCTGACTGAATTGGTGTTCAGTCCGACCGCGCTCCACGTGATACCTGTGGTGTTATTGGCGTTATTCGCCATCGGGAACTGACCAGGCGAACCCACGCCGATTCGGATATTCGTGTTCGCGTTTCCGTTATTCCCGTAGACGATCAAATCTCCAAGCGTCGTCGTGGGTGATAACGCGTCGAATGCGCTGCCTGCCGTGTTGTGTGCTGTTCCTCCATTCGCGATGGGCAAGATGCCGTTGACATTATTCAGATTCGGCAACGCCCATTTCATGCCGGAGTTTGCGTTTGATCCGTCTGCCGTCAGAACTAGGCCGTTATTGCCGACTGGGAATCGGGCGTTGATCCCTGTGTTGTTGCCGACGATCAGATCGCCGAGCGTATTCGCGGGGGATAGCGCATCGAACCCCGCCGTTGCATTATTAGCTCCAGTGCCTCCCTGTGCGACTGTGATCGGCAGCGTTACGCTGACATTACCATTATTATTTACAAGCGGAGCATTGAACGTGAGTGGGCTCTGCTTACCGTTGAAATTTCCCCAGTCCGACGATGATAGGGCTCCGTTGTTGTTCGCGCTCGCCGTTGGCAGGTTAAACGTGTGCAGACCGTTGGCCGACGCAATGGCGAAGTTGTTGCCACTGTTTCCAGTCGCAAAGTTTTGACTGTCGTTATTCTGCCCGTTTAACGATAGGATCGAACCGAGCGACACGTCTCCGAGCGTTACGGGAGTCGCCACTCCGTTCCCCGAGAACGTCACATCATATCGTCCATTGGGAGCATAGAAGAACCAGTATCCGTTGTTGCTGGAAGTGAAGGGATTCGCCAGAGGTGTGCTGTTGTTGTCCGAGTAGATCGTCGCTAGGTTGTTACTACCCGTGATGAACACGGAGACATTGCAGTTTGGAAAACTGCGCTGCGTGGGCGTGGTGTTCGATGAATTCTGCCCACCGACGTTAACCGTCTGATTTCCGAGTTCTGCCCACCCGCTTAGGCGCTCCATAGTATCACCTGATCATACGACATCGCGTCACCTACGGGGATTCACTGTACATTGAAGGAATACAGCGTACCGTAAACCGTCGTGCTGCTTGAGCTGTTGTTTGCATCGCAAAAATAGCCCCACTGATTCGGAGCGGTCCCGAAAAATGCGTTGGCGTTCTCGGAAAAGAACTGGATGAAGTTATTCCCATCGTAGCTGTAGTGAAATGAAATCGTACCGGGAGATCCAGTCACATATTTAACGCGCACCCAGTACAGTTTCATATCTATGATTGAACCCACAGAACCATTCGCGGTGGCGCTAAAAGTAGTTGAATTAGTCCACTTATTAACCTGCCATATGTCGGGGGCGCTACTCTGCATTGTGGGTGATATGGTTTCAATTTTTGAAGTGCTGCTTTCGCGCAACTCTAGGCCACATGTGCGAAAATTTAGAAACAACCCAGTCATACTCATCGCCGCAGTAAGCGTCGTGTTCCCTCCGATCGATAGCACTCTCTGCGCCAGTGAATCTCCAGTTGTGGCGGGAGATGTCAGAAGTAGCGCGCTGCCGTCCGCCGTCTCGGTAGAAGAGCCCTGGTTGACCCAGGTAAAGTTACCAGCTACGGGCAACGTAACAAGACGAAGCTGTGGACCAATCCAATAATTTACTCCGTCCGTGATATAAGGCGGGGATACCGACAATGCGGACCCGACAGTCGCAGCTATCGTCTTGCCGTTGCTGGCTGGAGTTAAAGTGACATTCGTTCCCGCGACAAGCGGCGTGGATGAAAAGTAATTCGAGCCATCGGTCCATATGGTTATCAGATCAAACTGGTTCAGGGTGATATTTGAAGATCCGCCATTGATCGTGAGGCTGTTGCGAGAAAGTGTAAGGGCAGTGGAGTTTAGATTCTCTATTGAAGCGCACCACGTAGAGTATGGCGGTGGATTTGGAAGCGTTGCTGTGAGTGAGCTGCCATTCATAGTCACCAGCAATCCCTTGTCTCCAGCAAGTAGGACATAGCTTATCGTTTGCGCGTTTATGCCGCCGCTTCCGCAGGCCGCTGGCCCGGTAGGCCCCGTTGGACCAGTAGCTCCGGTCGCGCCAGTAGCACCAGTTGCCCCGGTAGCTCCAGTAGGACCGGATGGGCCTGTGCCTCCGCTTACTAGAGTCCAAGTCCCGTTATCACAGCCCCATAGTTTACCGTTTGTAGTGTTGTACTGCAGTGGTGGCTTAGGCAGTGTTTTAGAGCACGATCCCAATGGATCTACTGTGACGTTCACGACGCCACCAGCACTTTGTTGCGCGTGGACGTTGCGAGAGATCGCCAACAACAAGCCGATGAATAGGACTAGGCTTTTCAACTCATCCCCACAAGTACACCGTTTTTGAACGTCAGATTGTAGTAAGTGGTTGCTCCCACCGAAAAGCCGCCCGAGAAAAAGGCTGTCCCAGTAATCCCGCTCAATGCCGCTGCTGGTTGTGCCGCGTTTTCTGCCTGTTGATCTCGGAGTTCGTAGAGATTGTCGAACATAATACGATGAGTGTCATCCTGAGCTGCGTTGCCGGTTGGTGCTGGATACCAGTTGGTTGACTGAGCCATATTTCTAAGCAGGCTCCTTTTGTCTCAACCGAGTTCTCAGAACTGGCCTACGGACTAGGGATACGCCCGTAAGGCAGGCTACGATTTCCTGGTGCGGGCACACGCCATATAATCCTATCGCCATGTTGCAATTGTGGCACAGTACTTGATAGCGACCCTTAGGAAATCCCTGCTTCTTTAGTTTCCGATAAAGAGAGCGACCGCTTCCACTGGGACCCCGCCTTTCATGTGCTCCATCTCCATTGATGTGATCCAGGCATAGAAATTCGATTTGAGATTCACCGCAACATGCGCAGTATCCGCCGTACTCTTCAATCGTCTCCTGGCGAAGAGACCTGGTGTCTGTTTTGGCTATTGCTAGGATTCTTACCCTATCTTTCCAGTACCAAGCCCTAGCAGCTTCAGGATCTTGGACACGCCTACGTTTTTGGTATTGCCTGCCAGCCTCTCTAAGTTTTTCGCGGTTTCTATCGCGGCTGGTTGCGGCGTGCCGTTTCGTTTTTTCTGGGTTCTCAGCACACCACGCAGCGGCCTGTTTTATTGCGCGATCTCGATTGGCGTAATATTGCCGCCTACGTAGCTTTTGCCGATGAGTAAGTTGAGGATCGTTTTCAAAGTCCGGGATCGGTTTCATATCGATGCTTTGTCCCCAAAAGTATGACCAAGATTTCTGTACTGAATATATGCGTCGGTTCTACCCCACAATCCCACATGACTTATCCAATCCTCTAGGAAGAGTTGAAACGGGCCGCTCGACGTTGCGGAATACTGATACGCCTGTCCCTTGTTGAGTGTCAGCGTCACGAGAAGTTTCTGATACACACCTCCTGTCGATGGCAATGTAACCGCTGCGGGAGAAGTCCCATCGTAACTAGTCAGTTGCAACGTAACGGGCGTGCTCGACGCATAGGCCGCTTCGATTCGCGCAACGTGCTGATATCCCTTCAGTCCGTGCGCGGTGAATTGCGTTTTCCACGTTTGAACCGATGACGGTGTGAGTTCGTAAACGTAATCGATCTCAAACATTCGCCACGGTATAAGATCCTGCGATTCACGGCGCACGCTGTGCGCTAAAAATGGGGAGACGAAGGAATACGAATGTGTCTGCCGTCCTGCGTGGTTGATCGGGCTTGGTTGAATCGTGTGGAGTGTATTCGTGTCCGCGTCACGAATCGATATCAATTTGTTCTGCCCGAACGTGTCTGCGTCGAGCCTGAAGCCCTGATAAAACTTGTTGCCGATGGTGCCTGAATTGTTCCAGTCATCGTAGCGGTCGGTGATGATTTCGACTTGGGCGGCTGCCGCGTGCTGCCAAATAAACAGTTCAGTTCGGCACGATCCGGTTCCTGCTCCGCCGCCGCCACCGCCACCACCTCCCCCTCCCCCACCGCCACTAGACTTGGGGGCAAAACTCGTTAATAGAATAGTTCCCAGTGGTACGTTGATGGTGGTTGTACTTCCACTAACTGGGGGAAGGGTCGCTAGTACACCGCAGAATTGAGGTGGTGATCCAGGAACGTTGTACAAATTGCCGAATGTGACCCATAGGAAGTTACCGACATTTGTCACGTAGGTAGGAATAAACTCAAATGTCTTAGGTGCTGGGCTCGGAGGATTAGTAGCTCCGTCGTAGTAAACCGATGCTGCGCTCCATGGCCCTGTCAGCGAAGACGCGGTGAATAGTTGAAGTTGCCCGGTCGCGTTGCTGTCGGTTGAGGTTGGATTGACTACAATGGAAAACGTACTGCCATTTTTGGCAATACCCATTTGATCCCACGAGAGAACATTGCTGGTATCTAGAGCGACTTGAGTCCTGGAAAATGTGGGGCTTGCTGACGGAGTTCCGACGAGCACGTCGATCTCGGTCGAAAATGCTACCGGAGTTCCGAATACCAAATATACAACGGAGTCACTGGACGAGTCGTATATTCCAGATTCTGGAAAGTTGGGAAGTCCAAGAGAAGGTGTTGCGGACGTATTTGCAATGGCAGTGAACCGCGTTGGCGTGCTTCCAGCAAGAATAGTATAGTAAAGTACAGTTCCTGCTGTCCAAAAACTCCCTACATTTCCAGATCCATCGACAAGCGAAAAGTCTAGAGCCCCTGCACTTACGGACACATTATTGATACTGATAAGACTAGACCACGTTGCACCGTTGAAGATTGTAGCATGGACGCCCTGGCCGCTGCCCCCTACGCCACCATCAAAAACAATAACCAGGTTTCCGCTTGGTATCTTGAAAAGAAATAGGTCTTCTATGGGCGGGTCCGTCAATCCGACCACATACCCTGTGTCGTTTATACTACTCCAGCTGTCAGAGGACATGTCGAAGCTGGTGGCCTTAATATGCCCCTTGCCGTCGTTTGTCTCGTTCCCCTGATATCCAATGTATATCAGAGTTCCGGACCCAGGATAGTACACCGATGCAATTGAAGCGGCAGCGATGTAATTGGATGGAACGCTGGGCGCAAGCCTTGTAAAGGTCAACCCAGTATCGCTGCTCTTATAGGCCACGATCGTCAATGGTGAGTTTGAATCAGTGATGAGTTCGAGGCATACCCAATATAGATCAGATCCGTGGGGGTATGGACCGGAAATACCAAAATTGATTGGTTGAGTAAGGGGATAATTAGGACTGTTGAATAGATGAGGCGTCGGCATCAGATATTCTCAATAATCCAGCCACGTTTGGCTGCTGCCTCACTCGCCGCTTCGCGAGTGTCCTTCATGCATAGTATTTCCCCGTCTTTCTGGAGCGTGTATTTACGCACAAGGTTCGCTGCCGGCCCTAGCGACTTGATAATTTCTCCGCAGTCCCGGCCAGTGCATCCATGATCGAAGGTGAGCAGCTGTACGGTCATCACATCCCCGTAATCGTATACACGCCGAGCGTGTTGATCTGCACGGTGAAACTATTCCCTGAAGTCACAGTGATATCGGCAGGCGTGTTATCAAGCAACGCCCAGCAGATCACATCCCCGGTGGTCGAGTCGTAGATCACAGCGTACCTGAACACTAGCGAACCGCCGGACGCTGTCCAAGTTGCGTTACCAGTTGCCCAAGTTACTGTGGCGGTTGCCTGAGTCAACGACACACCTGTGAGCGTGACGCCACCCACGGTGTACCCGTTCGCCGTTGGTAACTCTCCGGTCAGTGAGCCATAGGTAGTCTGCGTCGGATTACTGGCATTTCCAGCCGAGGTAAACAGCGCCATCTTGAATGTGTCGCCAGAAAAATCAATGTGCTTCCCCGCCATGCGGAACGGGAAACTGTTGTACTTCTTCCAGGGATTAGCAGCCATGCGTTATACCTCCGTCCAGGTGATCTGAAGACCTAGAAATTTCTGGAGTTCCCCGGTCGAAATCGAGACAGGCTGAAACACGCGAGCATTCCCTGCCGTTATGATCGTTGGCGGTGAAATAGTCGATCCCAGTGTGGTAGGTGTTACGTTCACTGGAGAAACGGGAGATAGGTCGATGTACGTGTCTCCGAATAGCGGCTGCATTCTGAGATCCCCACCGTCCCATTCAAACGTAGAGACATTGCAAACGATCCCGATACCGTTGTCGTTGGTGCAGTCTTGCTCCTGGTAGACGTTCCCTTGATTGTCAGCCATCACGCCTGCGACGTAAAGCGTCCCGGAATCGATTGAAAGGCCGCCAGACTGCTGTTCGGGTTGATAGTGGACGGTCAACGAGTTGGCGTATTGATCCTGCGACCATCCTCCTGTGCGGAGATCGCAAACCAGAGTGCGCTGAATCTGAGAACCGTCAAGATAATCCGCGAATAGGTACTGGTTGACTTTGTTGAGTCGGAAAGATCCAGCTCGTGAATAATCGGGTGCGTGATAGGTCACTCCGTTGCGTGTCACATCCACACCGCGCACACCCTCGTGCGGAAATAGATTATAGAGATCCTCATCGGTGAGCGATTTGAACGGACCTCCGTTAGTCATACAAATGCCGTCTTTCGCCCAGAAGTACACCATGCTTCCATCGGTGCAGTGTCCGTAGGGTGCGATGAGTCCACGCCCAACGGGTTGCTCAATTGCGTTGTATCGCTGTGCCGTGTTGAATGCCGGATAGAGTGCCCACCATCGCGTGGTCGAAGCCACCAGCGAAACACCAGCTTTGATCTGCCCGCCGATCAGAGGCTCACTCGGAGGGCATAGATCAAGGTTATAGGAATCTGGAGCTGCGTCCGGCTGATTCGATTTTGAAAATGAAACCGTTCCGGGTCGCAGTGGATCACCGACACCGAAGAACGATCCTTGCACATCCGGCCCCCAGATGTACGGTAGGATTTGCCTTCCGAGCACAGGCTCTTGAATCAAGAAGTACGTTGAATTGGTCGCGGGGCTGATGCACTCGACTGTTTCAAATAGCCAACTATTAGCGGCGAGTTGTGTTGGGCGTTTTCGCAATGTGTAAACGGGTTGACTCTCAAATTCGATGAGACTACCAGCAAGCCAGTTTGCGACCGTGGCTGGAAACGTCACATTGCTAACAATGATCCACACACCAGAGAAGGTAATTACCGCAGTTCCCCCACCACCCGGTGTGTTCGCTTTGAACGGAAGATCAACGGAGGGCCACGGCTCGAAATTGTCTGCCTCAATTAGGCTGCCCTTTGTTGCTGCGTCGTCAAATAGATCGTCCTCAAATACGGTTTGGGGGTTGGCGATACTGCCAATGAAGCGGTAACTGTTAACGCTGCCGCCGTATCGATAGATATCGTAAGTGTCGATCTGCAAGTCTCCATGCCAGAAGCTACTTGGAAGCGTGACCTTCACTTGTTGCCTGCGAGGGCTCACCCCGTAGCGCATCGGTGGTGTGGGATTTCCTCTCGCGCCGGACACTGATGCTCTCGGTACGGCCCTATACCGATAAGGAGCACCAGCGTCACCCACGTCCGGCTGCGAGCCGCCGCCGATCCACAGTGAACTGATTTTTACGTTCACTGGACCAGAGGCGTTGACTTGAAGCTGTACGCCATTGCATTGTGCGAGCGTTCGCGAAGCATCACCCCCTACTTGTGTGAGCGATGAGATCGGCACAAGAATTTCAGTCCACTGATTTATCCCTGCATCGGTTTGATCTGGAAGATCAAGGCCAGATGTCGTCTGAATCAGAGTGCCCAATTCGGCCTGGAGCGGGGTTTGCAAACCCGCGATCACTGGCGCGAAGATGTTCGGCTGTATCGACGTGTAGTAGACGTTCTGCTTGTAGTCCACCGTTGCGTCGACGTTAAACACGAGCTGCATGCCGAGTAGGTTTGTCGGCGTGTCCACGAAGATCGAGATGTGCAAGTAATCGTCTTCCTGTGGAAGAACTGACGGACCACCTTGAGAGAATCGCTGTGTAAACGGATTGGTTGAAAGCGCCTGCGATAGCGTGCCGATCCCAGTGGCAACGCTCGCGGCGATTGCGGTTGCTGTCAGAGTGTTGCCGGTTGATACCGCCACGTCCACAACTACGGTGGGTACGCCGGTCATTGCTTGCCCAGCTGTGTAGCTTCCCACTGTCACCGTTGTGAAGCACATCGTTCCATCTGGACCAAGGGTTGAGTCAAGCACAAGAACCGCTTCGGTGCCGAGTTTCACGATAGCGCCGCGCCGCAATGCGCCGAGATCCGGTACTCCAACCTCAGAACCAATGGGGAGTTGATTCGGTGTAATCGTGCATTGCCCCGTGCTTCCGGTGTTGTAGTAGATCGATGCGATTGAAGTAGCTGGGATCGGTGGAAGCACGTCCTGCACCATGCCTTGATTCGCACCGACCGCAAGAAGTTCACCGATCTGATATTGAATCCCGGTTCCGACTTGAACGCTCAGCCGCGTGCTTAGAATTGGGTCTGCTATCACGGCTCCGGCTGTGTCAGTTGACCGGGTGGCGTCGGCAAGTCCCGATGCTGTTCCGCCTGTCGTCCAAGCGTTGGCGAGTTGCGTGAAATTATTTATGCCGATAGATTCAGGCACTGCGTCGAGCGAAAACTGCGGCTCAGCGATCCCCACCTTGTACTGAATGATGTTGTTTAACGCGTCTGGTGCCGATAGCTTGATGTAGTCGCTCAATCCGGCAATGTACATAAACGACTGTGGTGAGGCTCCAGGGCGAAATGGAAGCATGACTACACCCAATCCGTGCGGACCAGCCATCGTTCCGATACCTAGCCCCGTATCCATGAATATGCCGTCATTGAATGCGCGAACAAGAAGTCTTGGGGTATCGTCAGTGCCCAGAGTTGCGAAGGCTTTGATGTCCGTGAGAAGTGCAGGGGACCCGATGTTGAAGAGTGGCACGTAACCAGGTCGTGTGCGAATTGATTGCCGAGACGTGGCGCGGATATTCAGCGCACAGGCGTACTTGGTAGGTGACAGCGCATCTGGAACGTCACGAAGATTAACGCCCTCGAAAATGAAGCGCCATCCCTGTCGCGCGAATTGTTGTCCAGGCGATCCTTCAGGCAAATCTATACTCCCACTGTGGGGCCAGTATCTTCGGCGTATCGTGGAACACGTCGTTCTTGCCGTTGGCTCAACCCCAACTGATCCATTGAGAAGAATCCCATCTCTTTCAGTTTTCCATTGTACTCCGCTGCCTTCTTTTGAAAACTCTGATAGAGAGAGATACTTGCCGCAAACTCAGAGCCTCCGCTCTTAAACATAGCTAGGTGCTGTGCATAATCGATAATGGAATCAAAGTCATCTCGTCCGACTTGGATGAAGTCACCTAGACTAGTCGGTACTGGAGCATTCTGCACGACCGAGACCGTGGCCGCATAGGGACCGCCCCCCGCATTCGCCCACGTGAGTGTTCCCGCCGCACCCCACGCAAAGTTCATGTCGGCCCATGTCAATGGACCGCTTGGAGCTGGACCAAAGGCAATCCAGTTCGCAACGGTGTAGGCAGAGGTTGGAGTGGTCGGTAATGCGGATTGCCACGTCGGATTAAAGTCATCCCCGTTTACAACCGCGTCGAGTCCCATCGGAAGATTGTTCAATCGCAATGCAAGTGCGGTCGGCATTCCGCTCAGGAGTGCAAGCCCTTCCTGGTAGCGTCGTTTGCAGTATTCGGCTCGAAGTGCATCTTTTGCGTTTGATTCACGCGACAGCAAATCCATCATCGCGCCCCACTTCATTACCCAAGTCCAATCGTCGGGAATCGTCAGAAGTGAATCGGAGGTGTTCACCCACGGAGGTCCACCGTTGATCGTCATCACCTCGTACTGACCTGCGACGGGAGGGACGCGATCCACATCGAATGCCGGGGGTGGCTCCGCGTTTTCCATCCAGTTGAGCGGCGGTGCTTGCGGTGCTGTTGTGTAATTCGGATCAAAGGCTCGTTTCGCCCACATGTCGGCCTGATATAGGATCATGTTGTCGAAGCCGAATCCTGGGGTTGGGAGCCACGCTACACGACGGATGTCAATGGTTGAATCTGGGAGGACGATGCGCCCTCCGATGGGCGCGTTGACGAGGCTTCGGGTATATGTGCATCCCGTTGTTCCCAACACGTCATCCTGTCGCCGCTGCAGTGCAGTGAGGAGATCCGAAAACGCGAACTGTGCTGATCCGCTCCACACCAGTGGATAGACGGTGTTCGGTGGTTCAAGAAGGTGATTCTCGATCTGCTGTAGGATTTGGCTTTGCTCGACGGTGTAGGGGATGATCGTTCCCGGTTGAACGTGCAGATCGTACCACCACTGTAGTGTAAGGAGCGTGAATGTCATCTCGGAACGCCAGAAGCCCGAAAGCGCGTTCCAGGTTCTCAACGCCTCGATCACATACGTGAGAAGTTCCGCCTGTGTCCATTGTTGAAAAGTAGAATCATACAGCCTTGCGCCTAGCGCGTTTACAGCGTCATTGGCGGTGGCGTAGCTGTATTGTGACGGCACACTGTTATCTTACGCTCTAATCACGCGTGGACGCCTCAGGATGGCATTGTAAAACGGCGATGAGCCCGCTCCCTTTGGACCCACCGCCGTTTGAGGGTTGAGGCCCTTCGAGGTGGGCCCGCAACCGCTTCAGTCGATAGCCTACCATGGAGCCCCTGGGGACGCGTAACCAGAGATGCTCTGATACCAGCCATCGAGACTCGGCCACATCCAGTTTCTTCGTAGTCTCGTTGCAAAATTATCAATGAGTGCGCGATCCTGCCGCCGATATTCCGCATACAGCCTCTTGTATTCGGCTTTGGCCTCGCCCATCAGAAAACGGTAATCCGATCCCACGGAACGTTCGTCTTGCTTGTTCGCTTCCGCCCATTCGTAGGCACGCATCTTCGCCAGTTCCATCACGCAGTCCTCGCCGATCTGTGGTGGAAGTGTGTCGGTTGGAAGAACTAACTCCTGTCCTTTTCGCAACCCGTATAGTTGGTAGGTCAAAACGTAAGTAGGCACGCCCCACAATTCAAAGAGCGGGTAGTTGAACGTGGGACTCGCGGGATTCAGGTCCATCTGATACGGGACGACGTGCGAGGGGATCAGATAGATGGTGCGCTGCGGGTCGCGCCCGTCGATGTAGGTGCGCTGTTTGGTGGTGATGAGGTCGTTCCAGTTCACCATGTCGCGAACACTCAACCATTGCCAGAAGTCTTTCATCGGTGCAGCGTAGTAGCACTGAAGAATTTGGTAGGCTTGGCCGGATAACGTTGGCTCTTGGTACGCACGGTCGAGTGTTAAGTGGCCCGCGCCGTCGTTGGCCCAGATGTTGTAGATCGTGCCCACTCCGATTCTGAACTGCCGTGCTGTGACGGGGGAAGGAACGTTACCACCACTCGCGATTGCATTGATCGCAGTGATTGCGGTCCCATCGAAGGTCACGATGTTTGAACCTTGCGTTGTGGAAACTGTTCCGCCTGAGATGAGTTTGGGCGTTGTCCAGTTCGCCTCAAAAAGCAGAAATGACCACAACGACTGACGACGTACATCACGCCACGCACGATTCACTAGCGTCTTAGCGTAGTCGTTGGGGACCTTTGGGACTACGCCCGTCAACTCCGATGTCATCGTGAGGAAGGACATCGCGTATCAGGATTACAGGCCCCAGAGTTGTGCGCGGACGGCGGAAGTGGCAAGGTTACTGTTATTGCCGACTTCGGTTCCATTGGCTGAGAAGTAGTGTAGATTGAAATTCGCCGGAGCTGGCGCGAATGCTTCAGAAGAGTTGGACGAGTTGGCGGGGAAGATCGCGGTCACGGTGTAGGTGTCCGTCGAATCGCGATCCTGGAGATTTATCATTGTGAATCCCGACATGCCGAATTGTGACGCGGTGTAGAGATCGCCCGTGGTTTGGTAATTATTGTTGCCAAACAGGTCACCCTCCCAAACGAGCCGCTTGGCTGCGATTGCTGGACCTGCACCATCAGCAATGGGCTTCGGTTGCGAAATTGCCATGTCTCACCTCTTCAGTAGCATATCATCGTTTCGGTTTATGACGCCAACACAAATTGCGTTTTGCCCACTCAACCCAAATGGGGGGGGTATGCCTGCGAATGTATGCGGTGTTGATGTAGCGGGCGAGAGCGCATCCACTCTTGAAGGTCTGCAAACGGCAGAGCACTATCTCTGGCAACTTCTCGCGTGGCATCGGGCGCGACATCTAGTCACCGTATGTCTCTTGAAAAATCTTGAACAGCGGTGGAGGTTGATCGGCTGGAGGTTTCGGAGGATTGTACCCCCCGTCCTCTTTGAGATGTGGTTCCCAGTAGCCGCGTTCATTGAGCACGAGATACATATCGTAGCGTGCTGCTATTCCTTGACGGTACATCGTCTCTTGATATGTTTGTTTGGGGTAAGTTTTTCCGACCAAGGCGGGGTCGAAGGTGAACTCTTTGTGGAGCGCAATTTCGCCACGCTTAATTTTGCGAGATTTAATTTCTTCGAGCCGTTTCAGGTTACTCGGCGAGACATCATCGCGTGGGTCCTGTGAATTTCGGATGCGTTCGATTGGTAGCGCAGCACCGCATTTGCGGCACGCCCACTCCATCTGCGACGTGAAATCTTTTGGAACTCTTTTCCACCATCCCGGTTCAACAGGCCACCCCTGTGGTCCGTCGAAGAGATCGCTCAGTGCTGCCGCTACCTCACAGAACCATGCACCCTTAGGGTTGATCGATGCTGACCAACTTTCCTGAATCCAACAATGTTCGCTCGCAGCGAACAGATTCAGATCGTCGGTCACTGTGCCCAATCCATTGCATTCTGGACACGGATCGTCAATCGGACTGTTCATTGTTTCACGGGTATCGCGAATCTTGTTCCCATGACATCGCGGGCACGGTTTGCGGAAGTAATCCTCTGCCGCCATGAGTACTGGAGCATGAAGGATGTCATCCCGCGAATGGTCGTTCAGTAGTATGTTTGAGAATGTCTTGACGATCACTTCCCGGTAATGTTTCTTGTTCTGCGGGAAGGTTGTCCAGAGCCCTAGTTTGTCGCGTGGGATGTACTCCAGGGCGATTTCGCAAAACTCGGCGAACTTAGGGTGTGTGAGCGGATCACCGCCCATGTAGCCCACTATGGCATGTGGCTGCTTTGCGTACTCTACAAGCGATGCCAACGCATCGCGAAGCTGCGCTTCTTCCATAAAGAATGGCTTGTCGTGATGTTGACAGAAGCGCGTGCAGTTAGAGCACTTTAACGGACATACGTTCGTAATTTCGATCTGAATGGTCACCATTTCGGCGGGAGATCTCATGCCAATACCCCTTCGACCCTTTGGGCTTCGAGCTTGACGATAGGCTCTGGCGTGATAATAATCACGTCTCCAGTTGGATCGTACAACCAAATGTGAGTGAACCCCCACTCTTCAACGTTTACGAATCGGCTCTTCGGTGGAAGCGCCGCAACAAATTCTCCGTACGCTTCACGGGAAAGACTGATCACGTGAGCGGTTTTCATTTCACGTTCCACTTCTTTCTGAACTCATCAGCCTGTTCGGTTGACATCAACCCCCATCCTCTTCCACAGTTCGGAATAATTCTACCATCGGGCATCTTCATGACGGGTCCTCCTGGTGAATCTCCGATCTGTCCGCCGCGCTCCTCAAACGCCGGGTGATCGCGCTGCGTTGACATCACGCCCAGCATCTTTTTCAGTTTGTCTTCATTGGACAGGGTATAAAGGTGAAAAAGCCACGGGCTAATGAGTTGTCCATTCGGTCCTCGCACGTTGAGATCGGAGCACACTTCTGAGATCGTGCGGAATTTCAAACCGAAGCGTGCGATGTTGCGACTCAGAAGATAGTCGTCGATCAGGTGCTCGGTCTGGCAGTTTCCACTGTTATGTTCCCCCACTGTTATGTGGATCGCTCCGAGGATTTCTTCGAGCGGGATCGTTGGCTTAGCCCAAAGGTCCTCAATCGTCCACTCCGATGCGCCCACACACCACGTGCATGATCCGATTCCTCGCGCATCGCGCCGCATGTACTTGTCCCATGTCCACCGTATGCCGTTGAAGTCTTTACCGTTGTGAAATACTGTGTCCTTGCCGATGTGATTAGTGATGTCGAACATCTCAGGATCGATTAGTGTATCCGCGTCGAAGAAGATCGACCACTCATCCCCGCGCTCAAGTGCTTTCTCTGCGACTTGAAATTTCTCGAAGGTGATCGGCATGTCGGGATACTTGCGCTCTGTGATGACCTGGAAGTCTGCCCCGATCTTTGCTGCGTAGTGCTTCATCAGTGGGAAGGTGAGTGCTTGTATTTCTGGCGCGTAGTTGTTCACCACCAGACTGTAGATTGTCTTTTTCATCCGCAGGCTATCTTATCAGACACGTTGTAACATTGCAACGTTACCACGGACGAAAATGGATCTTTTCAACGATTCGCTTCTCGAAGAGGGATGGTGCGTAAACTTCTGGGTATCGCCGCCGTGCGAACTCGATTCCGAACACTTCCTCGAATCGCTTGCGCCACTCGGGATTCTGAGCAAGATTCTGAGCGGCTAAGAGGCGTCCTTTTTCTTTAGCGTACTCGTCGTCAATAGCGGATAGTCTGATCTGTGGTTCTGCCACGCCGCTACTTTACCACGATGGCTTGTGCTGCGGCTAGGACGCGTTCACAGCGTGCCACTCCTTCGTCAGATGAGTCAATGGCAGGGTGCTCTGCGGCGATGTATTGCGCGATTTCGAGCACGGCCTTTTCTAGAATGGCCAACCGCGTTTCCGTGCTTTGCTCCATCGCTGGTTTACGTAACCGGAGGCGCTACCGGGGTCGGCGGTGCAGCCGGAGGAGGCGTCTGTACTGTGAAGCCCGCAGCGCGTGCCGCAGCCTCATCGCGAGCATTCTGGACCACAACCGGAGGTCTTTTCGCATCGGTGCTGTCGGCCAACGTCTTGGGATATTGGGCGGTGGATGCTTTCGGTGGAAGTACCGGGTTCGCGGATGCTTCCGCAATCGCCGCCTCGGTGTCCTTACGTGCTGCCTCCAGATCCGCACGCATCGTTGATGCCGTGTTGAATACTTCGGTTTCCTTTTGCATCGCCGCAACGAGTGCCGGGTCCGCCGCTGCGAGCGCGGCATTGCGTTCCATAATCAAACTGCGAATCGTTTTGGATGCCGATACAAGCGTGCCCTTGCAAGCATCTGTCGTGAGACTCAAGCTCTCCATGTCTGCCATAAAATGATTTCTCCTTGTGAAACTTGTTACCAGCGCCAGCCGACGCGGGATAATACGATGTCAACGAGCGAGATGTTGCCGTTGCTCGGAAGTGTTTCGGCAGGTCCAACGTATCGCGTCATCATCTGATCGATGGTGTTGTACGCTGTCGTGCTGTTTGCGGTGAAAATCGCCGCTGAGTTTGCGCCTGAGAACACATCGAAGAGGCCGGTGTTCAGATTGTTGTTGTTGCCAACCGCAGCGAGGTACACGCCTTGTCCGATAGCCGCTGTGCCGGTGAGTGCCGCGCCGCCGTAGAGCGTGTTGCCGTTGTTGCCACGGAACCAGCACGAGGCTTTTCCGGCCACTTGGATGAACCAGTAGTTACCGGCCACCATGTTGTTGATATACACTCCAGCGAACATCGACACGCCGATATTGGCGGGTTCATCCGAGTTGACCTGGTAAATCTGGTCAGCTTGGTAGTTCGATGCGGTGAAGTTTCCGGGTGACGTGATGAGATCCCAGAAGCACGCGCGACCACGTTGCGGAATTGACGTGGAGTTGTTGCGCGACGACACGTACCCATACGTCCCGGTGTAGAGAATCTGGTTGTTGTTAGACGCGGCGAACGCATCCGCAGCGGAGAAAATGAAGCGATCTCCAGGAAGATTCTGCTCGAATTGCGAGATGGTTAATCCGGATGGGATGGCCGTGAGAGTTCCGCCAATGACGGTATCGCCATTCGCGTTGTTCCCATTGAGGTACTTGCCGAGGCTGAAGTACGGTGCCCCTGTTTTTGCGAATCGTCCACCTGGCATGATGTCTCCTTTAGAAAATCAATACCCAAAACCGACAATCTGAGTATTGTCACGCGGCGAGGTCGTATACATATTAATTCCAACTTTGTAGAATCTGACCACGAGATCGCGGTTGGTTTGCGTCCGAATTTCGGGCGTGAAATTGTGGTTGTACTCCGGCGAGTCGGCGGGCCGGAGTTTCCAATCCTGCAACCGAAGCCAAAAGAACGGCTCTCCGGGTTTCATCGTACCAGAGGACGGATAACCGGATGCCGTGCTCGGAGTGCCCGCGATGCTGAAGCTCGCCGGTGTGATCGAAGTGGTGAGCGACAAACCAGCGGGAAGCAGCGCACCAAACTTCGTAGACGGTGCCAACTTGTCTACGTGGATGTACGCTTCGAGAATCTTCACGCCGGTCAAGCCGATGCGTGCGTCGTTCTCGGTTTTCGCCGATCCAGCGTCTTCGACGTACCGCTGTTGCGGTTGGATGCGCTGAAGAATGTACTGGAACACTGCTTTGTTGCCCAACCCGGTATCGGGCGGCTGCACGCAAGCGAGATAGCCTTGAAGCAGCGTGCCGTAGTTAGTCTGTCCTGGATTACCGGACTGATCTCCTGCCCAGAATGGCTGCGAGTTGAGCGTGGTATTCACCGCACCATTGCGCGTTTGCCCGCCGTAGGTGGTGTAGATGTTGCCCATCCATCCTTGGTCGGTGCCGTTGTTCAACGCCTCATCGAATCCGTTGATGTAGATCGAGCGATTCGGTGTAATGTTGGTGCCTGATGCTTGCCCGTGCTGGTACGCATCGATGTTCAGATCGGTGCTGCACGACTGCACGGCGTTTTCGAGATACGAATCGTAGATGCTCACCTGTGCGGCTGGGCCTTTGTTGATTACTTCGGTCTGCCACAAGTTGAACGGAATATCTTCCGAATACGCACGTGGCGGAAATCCCATCGCCGCCATGATTTGCTTCTGCACAACCTGAACGTCCGATCCAGGCTGGTACGCGCCGCCGTTCACGCGATCATAGACAAAAGGCTCCTGCATAAACAAGCCGCCAGTGAACGGATCATTGATCGCGTAGTAGCGCATCAAACGCTGCCACGCTCCGTCCACAAAAAAATTATCTTGAATCGCGTCTCGCTCCATGGATGCGAGTGTGGTCGCAGAGAGTTGGTCAAAAGTCGGGTCGGCTGCCATACGTCTCCTTAATTAACCTGTCCAGTCATCTGAGCTTTCATCGCACGCTCAAGACGTGCGGACTTGCGTTCTGCCGGTGGAATCTCCCACGGTTGCTTGCCGTTCGCAGGCTTCGGAATGATGGTCGCGAAGCGCGAGGGAACCGCCATCCGCATGTTGGGATTTCCGTAGGTCGAAGCGAGTTCGTTGCGCGTTTTTTCGTCCTGCTCTTTGCGGATCGCGTCGTCGTGCTCCTGTTGCCGCTTCACCGCTAGCGCATCACGCTTGCCCTGGAAGTCGAACTTTTGCGCGACATACTGATTCAGGTTCATGCGCTTCGCTTTCGCTTCCTGTCGAAGTGCTTCCATCCCGCGAATCCGTCTCCCGTCGATTTCAGTTTCGTACTCATAGAGTGTCTTGCCGTTGTGCAGGTAGGCGTATTCGTTGTTTACGTCGGCCATCATTGCGATGGCTTGTCCTTCTGCTTCGAGCATCCGCTGCGCGTCCTGCATACTGACGTAGTTCTTGGGATCGAACGCAGGCGAGTTCTTGGCCGCTTCGATGTCGGCGTTGGCTCGCGTTTCCTCTTCAGCGGTGAGGTAGCCTTTTTCCTTGGCGAACTTCAACCGCGCTTCAAGTTCCGCGACCTTCAGCAACGCGTCGTGTTCGGCCTTCTCGGAAGCTGTCACGCGAGGTTGCCACTGCTCGTTGAGTTGCCGCTCCCATGCAGCATCGCGTTCCTTGAGTGAATCGCGTTCTGTTGCTACCGCTCCATACTGCTTCTCCATACTTGCGCGAAACCGTTGATCGGCGAGCATCGGCGCAAGTGCGGCAAGGTCTGTATCAGTCCAACCGTCTGCTTTGAGAATTTCTTCAAGTGTCATAAATCACCTCACACTGGCGGTGCCATGGGTTCTGGCGCTGGCCGACTCTGCACTATTTTCTGTTGGAGCCGCTGAACGGCGGCGTTGATTTCGCGGACTTCGGCGATTGCCGCTGGGTACTTCATGCCCAATCTTCGCGTGTTTTCGATAATGGTACGCACCATCATGACCGCTGCCGCATTCGGATCGGGCTGGGCTTCTTGCGCTGCAATGGGAGGTCCGCCCGGACCAGCACCCTGTGGTGAAGGTGCGCCCTCGCCTTGCTGCCCTGGACCCGTCAGTGGCTCGGATGGTGTCACGAACTACACGTGTCCTTTTCCGCCATGCTTCTTGCCGCCCGACATCTTTTTTCCGTACAAGTCCCCCTTCGGCTTAAAGCCTGGCTTGCCGCCTTTTTTCTTTGCCATCACGTCTCCTTTTTCTTTGTTGGGGTGATTTTATCGGCGAAAACCACCCACTTGTTACCCACCCTCGATTCGGGGAGCGGACGCCTGCGAGAGCACCACTCGTTTCCGGGTCAAGGGGTGGATTACTTCTTGCCGCGCTTGCGACCTTTCTTATGGCCTTTCTTTCCGCGATGCATCACCTGACCGAAGTCCATGTCTTATCTCCTTTCCCCCAAACGCACAAAGCCCCGGACCAAAACTCTCTTATGAAAGTTCTGATCCGGGGCTTCCGGTAACAGCGCGCCGAATTGCGCTTTTAACCTGGCCGGGAAGAATCCCTACACGCCAACTACAAAAGCAACATTACATTAACATGCTGTTCTGTGTCAAGTGAGATGGTAGCGGAGGAGAGAATCGAACTCCCGATCCCGTGTGCCCAAGACACGTGCCTTACCACTCGGCTACTCCGCTACGTTGGTGGTGGAATCCGGATTTGAACCAGCATCGCCCGCTTATAAGGCGGGTGCTCTAACCGAGTTGAGCATTCCACCATGCGCGGCCTCCGAATGCCATCTGCGAGATTCTCTCGTTGGATGGACTGGAACTCGAAGGCCAATTACGGGCGTGGTGGTATTCGAGAAATTCTGGAGCCGGTGACAGGAATCGAACCTGCGTGTGGCAGTTTACAAGACTGCTGCTCGGCCAACGTGAGCGCCACCGGCACTCGCGTTGTCGTCTCGTCCTGTACTCTGATGTCCACGTTCAGAGTCTACCACGATTTTACTGCGTTCTTCAACTTCAACTGAAGTAGGTGTTCCGCCGCATCGCAACTCAAACTTTACGACGCCTTGAAATCGCTCGCGCTTCATCTGCCGAAGAACTTCTACAACTTCTTCTATGGAGCGAACGGTGAAGCGCCGCTTGCGAACAATATCGGTACTCTCCACTACGGATGGCGTCATGCGGATTGTTCGCGGAGAATTTTTAACATCAACCATTCAACAGTTTCACGTGATAATTCAGCCGGTGCGTTGTCTAACAGTTTGTTGATGATCTGCTCCGGGTCCCAGTTGCGGCGCAATCCCTCTTCTATGAAGCCGCGCATTGTGAATCCCATGCCTCGCGCTCTAAGTAATTGGGAGTACTCCGCGACACCGAGCCCATAGGTGTCCACCATATGGCACAAGAACGCTCCGTCAATAACCTGCTCACCGTTCGGGCCTGTGCCGACGATTGTCATGTCCATATGCTATGACTCTTTTATAACAGTACGCGTACCGCCATCTTTCTGTGCCATCTGTGGAGCCGCTTGTGCGCTTGGTGGTCGTCCGCCTTTGTGGGTCGATCCGTTTGGTTTTCCGCCGCCGCCCATCAAGCCCTGATCGATGCCGAGAACCTCCACGATTTTCTGGATGCGAGCTGCGTGAACAATCTCATCCTCTTTCTCTTTCCAGAATTTCTCCTGCTCTGTGTTTCCGTCCGGTTCCGATACGTTCGGTACGTTGCACGCCTTCATCACCGTTGAGCCACTGATCTGGAAGCCGCGTTGCCTCAACTGAAGAAGTAGGAGGCGCTGAGTCATCTGGGTAAGCTCATGCACCGAGTGCGGCATCAGCCAGAAACGCACGTTCTCAGCGAACCACTTGGCCCGCTGCATTTTGGTGTACTTCGATGGGATGACGTTCTGCTGTTCATCGTTGGCTTTTTCGCCTCGAATATGGGATGGCACGAGGCTTGACGGATCGTAGTCGAACACTTCCATTGACACTCCGTCAGCACCAGCGTACTGCATGATGCGTGCGGTCGTCATGTACTGCAAGATTCGGTAGCCAACCTGCTTGCCGAGTTCACTCAACGAGGCTTCCATGCTGCGCGACATATCCTTGACGATTGGGCCTTGCGCCGAAATAAGCGCCTCAAGTTGGTCCATGCCCTTGCCGAGTGCCCGCGCCTTTCCCAGTTCCACAATGTCGCGTGTTTGGAAGATATAGTCCAGCTCTTCGATAAATTTCTCCCGCATTGCCAATTCTTCGGGATGGATTTTGTAGACCTCGATGGGCACGGCGGGCTTGAACGGCTGATCGACTGTTTGTTCGTCGTAACCGATGCGTGTGTTCGGCTCCATCGGATCGAACGCTTTTGCTTCTGGTTCCGTCACGCCGCCGATGGGATAACCAAGTGGCAAACCTGCGAGTGCTTTAACTTTGTCCATGCACTCACGGTCGATTTCGTCGATGCTCTTTTGAAGCTGCCACGCATCGTGTACGAGAGAGAATCCCATCGGCTCCCACGGCCACTTGTCAATGGTAAACGGGATTAGATCCAGTGGTTCTTCTCCCCAGTTGAATCCTGGTCCGTCGTACATGACGCAATCTTCCGAAGAGATCATCAACCGGCCCTGAGGATACATTCTTGCGTCGTTCTCGTTGGCTTTTCGAGCACCGCCGTTTCCATCGTCAACATCAGAACCGTAGCTTGGCACTTCGTAGTACCACGAGCTCCCAACTTCTCCCATCGCCATCGTCACGCCAGTTTCATTGATCGCTGCGTCGTTGATTGTAGTCCAGTAGATGGGGCAGAATAGTTCCGAACGCTGGTCGTCTTCGTTGCGACGATTGAATAACGATAGAAGCCGCTTACCCCAGTTAGCCTTCCCGCTTTTTCTGATTTCAGAGTCGTACCAATACTTCGATGCGGTCGGACGAAGCTTATCTTGATACGCCGAGAATCGCCAGTGTGCTTCGTAGATCGGAGTTTCATCTAGGAGCGTTACGGCATAGGCTCGCTTGTAATTTCCATTTGCCGGGAGTTGAACCGGAAGGACGCATGGTTGTCCGTAGGTGAGCATTTCCATGTTCCCGCGCCCACGAATGTCGCGTCGATACACAGGACGAACCCATCCGGTACACGTCGCCGCCGCGTAAGCCAACGCTTCTTTAATCGACTGGTCCCATGATCCTTCGAGGTACAACGCCCAGGTCGCTTTGTTCAGCGTCAGCGCATATTCTTTGAACGCTTCGCCTGCATTGTATCCCCATAGTGGACGAATGTTTGCCAACCCAGAAATCATCGTGCGGATGTTCGTTTTGAGCCGATGCCCTGAAAGTTGCGAACGGTAGTTCAGAAGATCGCGCTGGCTTTCATTTCCTGAGATGATGTCAAGCGCACGCCGCCAGTCTGAGAATCCGCGCTGTGACTGCTGCCAAGCCGCGCCCTGTTCCACAGCTTCACGTCTCCATCCTAGCTTGGTCTTCTCGGAAGCGTTAGCACTTGGGCATTGCCATTCGCGAGGAACAGTGTCATCCATTACAGACCCATCCGTTGAACACCTGCGTTGTGTTCGTCAACCTGCTTTAGAATGTCGGTGGGTGTGCGGCCATCCGTTCCGCGCTCGAATTGTCCCGGCAAGAGAGGGATCGAATCGTCCACTTTTGCGCTGTCGTAATTTTCACGAGCCCAGATGTAGTAGTTGTGATGGAGCAATGAATCACGGTAGCGATCACGCTTGGCATCCCGAAGTTTGAAGTACTCGCGAATCCAGTCTTTCTCCCATTGCGTTGTGCTCGCGGAACACATCTGCTGTCGCAACGCATCCCCGGTTTGTTGAAACACGCGGTCGCGAACTAGTGAGTTGACCTGGATCTTTTTTTGGGCTTCGTGCAGTTCTTGATTTGCTAAACGTTTTTGGAGGGCGTCAATTTCCTGGAGCGTAGTGGCTTCGCACCACATCCAGTCGTGCTTGTAGCGCCGCTCGTAAACCATCCGCGCAAGTTCCAAGCCGCCGCCTATTTCGGCTGGTGCGAGGATCGCGGTCATGTCCGTGCGTCTGACAAAGTATATGCAGGGGCGTAGTGTTCCGCGTGCAATGCCGGTGCGATCCGCCATGCACAGGATTATATCTCACAACTCTTGAAGAAGTTTTTTGCAGAACTTACGGGCGTCAACATCGAACTGCCAGTCAAACGGTATCTCGCCACCTTCTGCGATAGACTTTACGAGGTCGTAGAGTTCTTGCGGATCTCCGTCAACAAAAGGATTTCCCTTGTCTGCTTCTAGGAGTGGTGTGTCTTTGGCTTTCGGGGCTTTCGGGGCTTTCAGGGATGCAGCGGTGAGCGGTGTGCCGTTTTTCTTTGACTGCTTGAGCGCAAACGCCTGTTGCTCCTCCGACAGTGTGGCAAGGACCTTAGCCGCGCTCGGTTTTAGATCGCCGTTTTTCAACGCTTCCTCGGATGATTTGGAGAGGGATACCAGCGCAAGCCGTTCTTTCACCCACTTTAGGGCCTTCTTGTCGTCCAGTTCCGCGCCGAACTCATCGGTCGGATGGTAAATCTTAACGATCTCTTCGAGAGACTTACCGTACCGTTCTAGCCGTGCGATGTTGTGCGCGTCATCTAATGCTGTGGTGGGGTTACGTTCGCGATTTTCTGCGATATTGGCGAGGAATCCTTGCTCTTCATTCGCTTTGTGGTAGACGCAGCGCAGTTTGAAGTCGGCGGGTAACTTCTTGCGCTTAATGCCTTCGACTGCCGCACGCCAGCGCGAGAATCCGAAACACAGAACCGCATCGTCGCCATCCTTGCGAACGCCTACGGGTGTGATTTGCCCGATCTCAGCAAAGGATTCGATGAGCCAGTCTACGTTCGGTACTTCGTGCCGTCCATTCAGTGACGGTTTGAATTTGATATCGTGAGGCGCAATCATGTACTCCGATGTGCGCGTGAGGCTGGGTGCTTTAAAGTCAACGGCCATGCTCAGTATGTTGCAATGTTACAACTGCTTTGTCAAGAGTTTTTTCGTCAGCACGCCAATGCAGTTCAAAAAGACGGTCACAGAATGGGCAACGGCCTTCAGTGGTTCGCGATTCCAACGTCTTGCCGCATACGCAGATGAACTTGTACATCGCTAGGCCGGCAGTCGATTAGGGTCAAAGTGCCGTTGTTCGGTAGTTAATCGTAGTGGATGCGGTTTTTTTCCGTAGTCGTACTCTCTCCAGAGCATCATACTAGTAAACGGGTCTCTTGCGAAGAAGTTGTCAGCGATTCCGAACTCTCTGATGTACTTTATCGTTATTTCCGATATCCGGTCGAGCGTGGGTGCCGTTTCTGTGGGCTTGGGTGCAATCCGTGATGACGGAAATAGCCTCGCAATGAGCGGCGCGATTAGCGAAGCGAAGAACCCGCGTCTGTTCATTTTAGGAGTCCCGATCTAAAAGCCTCACGCAGCGCAGATCCAGCCCGGTATATGCAGCTAGAAACATGCTTCTCATTCCAAAGCCGCTGCAATTCTGTAGTGCTAATTTCTTCTCGTGCCCAGCTTACCGCTTGCTTCTGCATGGTAGATGTGATTTTCCTGCCGCCAAACTTGAAGCCTCTTGCGTTCTTTAGTTGGGTGGAGGAATCGCCCATTTACGTTGCAATGTTACAACGTTATTGACCCTCTGTCAAACACCGACTGCGGTAACGTTCTCGTTCGCGATGTTGATGACACGCCTTACAGTGTCGCCCAAAGCGATCCACTTCGAGGTTGTCTCCGACCAGCGGATGACCGCGCTTACAGTGTGTCTGGCGTGCTCGTTGAGCACACAGGTTGTTACCGCGAAGTGTATTAACTTTGTTGGTCACTGGCTCCAGGTGGGCGGGATTAACACAGTGGTGAACCATGCAGAGGTGATCCAGGGTCAATCCTTGCGGAATCGGCCCGACCAGAAACTCATAGACGACACGATGCGCCATGTCGCGCCGACCATTCACTGTTGTCTGTGCATAGCCCCGATTGGCGAGAGCGCCTAGCCATAACCAGCAGGGAGTATTCAGGCCACGATGGATCGGGATTGGTCCGTTCTTGTTTACTCGATGCTCAATCCGTTCCGCGAGGGAGTAGAAGTGGCGCATCGCACCATTGTACTGACTACAAATGCGCTCCGCGACGTTGAATCATCGGCTCTGGATTCCTGGAGAAACCTTCTTGGCGCGTTGGTCCCATATCCAGCTTTGGCATCTGCTGATCCGCATCACCGCGATATTGTCGGGCGGTACGATCCGCCATGCTCTTTGTGTCGTTTGGGCAGAACGCCGCCATCGCGTTTGCGAATAGTCCGTCATCCGTCGCGTCTTCCGAGTGCTCGTAGCGATCTTTCCCCGATCCAGTGTAGTGAACTTCCCAATGGTCGGCCTCCCAGATAGTGTACGCAGAGTTGATTTTGTACCAGCCGTTCTGAACAAGAATCACAAATGAGTCGGTGAGCATGGGACGCGACCATGTGAAAGTGAACCACCCTTCTTTGTGGGCGTCTTTCTTCCGCATCTTCTGCGGCTTTGAATCGTATCGCGTCATCTGATGAAAACGCCCGAAGCCCATCTTTCGCATCTGAAATTGGCACGTATCTCCGACTGCTGCGACTTGTTCAATGGCAAGGTAGGGGTTGCGATACGGCTTAAGCCAGCCGTGGTCTGGATTCATGAATCGTGAATAGTAGGCTGAGATTGCGGCTCCCCAGGCGAACGCTTCGACGTGCGAAACGCGATTGTCGCGAAATTCTGCAACCTGTACGTCTTGATCTTGTACGCTTCGTGCGCGTCGGCTCACCGCGATTACTGTTCCATCTCTTCCGATGCCGTTTGATGTGTCGATTCCGATTGAATAGTCGTAACCTGGCTCTGGTGGTTCATAGACGAAGAATTTTCCGAAATGGGATTCATCATTGCGAATTTCCGCGAGCTGTATAAACGGCTCCTGCCATTGGAGCGGTACGAGCGTCCAGTTAAAATGCTCAGCGCGTCGTGAGGCCCATTTGATCGGTACACGTACCATGTCGGGATGCCAATCTATTTCTCGTTCGTCTGGTTCGTGTCGTTCTTCGATGGATTGCCCGATAATGCCGAAGCAGTGATATGCGGTCTCGCGTTGCGTGAAGATTTCAGCGATCAGCGGCTTGCCGAACACGTTGTCGTAGCTACCCTGAAAGGCCGCGAGGTCGGTATGCGGCATTTCCTGGTACCAGCTTTTTTCGGTGCCTTTGCGTTTTGCGGATTTGAAGTTCCACTCCCAGTAGTACGCTTGTTCACGGCGCATCTCCCACTGCTTGCCGTCGCGCATGAGCACCTTTGCGAGTACGGGATTCGACTGGACGTACAGTGAGCTTTCCGCCATCATCTGCCGTGTTTCAGGTTCGGGTTGCCAGTTGTGCGGGATCGGATGGCCGCGCTTTTCGGTTTCGTTAGGGTACATGTCTTCTGCGCAGTAGAACGGCAGGAATAGCGCCATCAGCCGCGATTCGCCCTTACCCCATCCGTCTTTTGCATCCCAATACGAGTCGTGCCACCAGCCGGTATCACCCTTGCAGGTGGATTCGAGCACACCAAATATGCGTGGGCTGGGGTGAACCGCCTTGAATAGTCCGTTGTCGATGAGATCCTCCCCGTCTGGGTACGACGCGACTTCTGAGAGGTGGTATCCAACGACCGTGGTTCCCATCGCGATTGGATTCGTCTGTGCGCCGTGCTGGAAGATGAGGCCGGAATCGATGGACCCGAATTTCAGATACCCCTTACTACCTTCGGATCGCTTCGTGTACGCGGTTCGCAACCACCACGGGATCTTATCGTAAGCCATGATGAGTTTGCCGGCCAATTCGCGGGTTTTGTCTTCGTCGGCTGAGGCCATCACCGCCGTGACGCCGTGCGTCAACATCACCTTCAACAAAATCAAGCCAGCTACGACCGTGGACATTCCGAGTTGCCGAGCTTTCGCCAGTAGAATCTCAATCGGCAGTTTCATCGCTTCGAGTTCCGCGATGACGTTGAAGAAGATTTTTTGACCGGATCGAAAGGGGAAGATCATCGTTCGCCCCTCGTCGTTCAAAATGGAATAAAACCGCGTCAGGAAGTAAGCCGCGTCGGCCATCACAAGCGCGCGCTCGTTTTGTATGAACCGCACTTCTTCGGTGTTCAGTTTGGGATCTTGGGGGTTGCAAAGCAGTTTCAGGAGCGTGTTCTGAAACGATTGCTGAGGCTCTTTCCCGGTTTGAGAACTGCGTGCCGCTGCGACGTATTCACGTTCGTATTTCTTCGCAAGGTGTGCGTTGAAGGTTTCGATTTCAGAAGGGCTATGATATTCGGGTGTGAACCCAAGAGAATCTTTCGCAAGTTCAAGTCGTTCGTCAACGATTTGCTGCGCGTACATGAATACATCATGCCAGAAAAACACTTGACGTGTTTGTTTTGCGGGGGTATCGTTGTAAGGAACTGATTTGACGGCGGGAGCGCCTTCAAGACAGGCGCTGGTCTAGGATGGTGGCACCTCCAGATTAGCCCACCTGTCGGACTCCTGTCAATAACGAAATCGGCGGGAGGAGTGTCGTAATTTGAAACGTGGTGGTCCACGGCATCCAAAAACTAGAAAGTTGGCGCGTGAACTGAACATACCAATCGCCCACGCGGTTGGAATCCTTGAAATGCTCTGGCACTTTACGGGAGAGTTCTGCCCACGTGGAGACATCGGCAGAATGGACGATGAAACTATTCTGGAATCTTTCGGTGAACTTCCAGAAAATTCCAGAATTTTACAGAAACTTATAGAGTGCGGTTTTATTGACCGCTCAGATGAACATCGCTTAATTATCCATGACTGGGGCGAGCATTGCGATGACTACACTAAGAAGAAGCTAAAGATTCAAGGGTTTGCATGTGTCCAGAAAATTCCAGAAAATTCCAGATTATTTTCGCCTGCCTTGCCTTGCCTAGCCATGCCTAGCCATGCCGAGCCTAGCCTCGCCAATACGCGCGTGACAGATTCAGAAAATTCTGGAAATGAAGATTCGTTAATACGGGGAGCGGCAGAGCGGCTATATGCAGCACACCCCAAAAAAACAGACTTAGTGCTGGTCCCGGATGCGCTCGTGAAGGCCGTGAATGGGACTGCCAATCTTCACGCCGACCTGGACGCGATTGAAGCCTGTCATGCAGCTTGGTGCAAAACTAGCGAGTGGAAAGATCGCAACGGAAGATTCGCGCCAAAATTGGCAATGTGGCTTACCGACAAAGGCTTCACGAAGTGGCCGGAGCCGCAACAAGAACCCTACGACTGGAGAAAAAAGGCACTCGAATGATTTCCGCAGAATACGCACTCTCACAACTCGAAAGAATCATGGGCATGGTCGGTTTCCCGAAGGGCCCAGACAGCGGGTCCTACGTGAAAGAAATGCGCCTTGCGATTCAAACCGCGCCAAGCGAGACTATCGCCGAGCGCGTAATTTCGGATATCTTGCGTGAGTTCCGTCGATGTCCGGCAGCGGCAGATATTTACACCGCGTTGCGGGACGAAGGGCAAAAACTAGAGCCGCCCCCAGAGTATTCAGAACACCACCACTGCGCCCGATGCCAGGACTGCGGATTTTACGGTGGCTTCCTAACCGGGCGATACGCAGGCGTGTGGAAATGGTGCGATTGCGAAGCGGCACAAAGGCGAAGGGCAGTTGAGGCGCGCGTCGTCGATGAGGCAAACGTTGCACGCGAGAAACTACTTCGCCTGATGGCACCTGCACAGTCAGGCCGAAACAAACCGGACGACCCACTACGTCCAGTGCAAGAAATCTACCACGGAGATTTCTGATGCAGCGATGGAACAGCAGACCGTACATGAGCGGCGTTCCCAAAGATCCGCAAACGAAGCGATCCAAACGAACGATTGAGCCGCTGAGAATCAACACCACCGAGGCTAAATACGTTTCTTCCGAACAGCATCGGCTTCGGATGCTCGCACGATCCAGACGCGGCAAGCACGTTCGCAGAATGAACCTGGAATTTTGGGCAAGCCTCACACCCGAACAGCGCAAGGCTGAGGTGAAACGGAGATTCAAGAAATCATGAAATCTAAAACCGAACTTCCGGCGTGGGATGCGCCGCGTGGCTGCGATTACTGCGGCATCGAGTTCAAACCGAGTAGGCCGCAAGATGCGAAACAGAGATTCTGCACCGACAACCACCGCAAAGATTTCTTCCGGTACGGGGCGAAGCTGCAAGTCGTAGCTGCGCTCAACCGAGTGTTCGACAAACGGTTTCGTGAGATGGAGCGGAGAGTCGCCGCACTTGAAAATAAATCTGGTAAACCCCTTGACGCTGTATCTGAACCTGTTGTAACATTGCAACCGGAAGTGAAGCAATGAGAAAATTAATTCAGTCTGCGCTGCTCGTAATCGGCACTGTGATCGTGCTGGAACTTGCCATACGGCTTATGGGGCTGAGGATCGGTCGATGACGGTTTACGAACTGGCTCGTGAAACTCTAGCGGTGCTCGATAAGCAAGCCGAGTATTTCAAAACACGCGACAGGGTAACGCTCATCGCGTCGAAGCAGATGGAGAAACAATTGCGACAGAAATGCACGCTGGAGATCGTAAAGGGCGACAAGCAGGGGGTTCTTGCGTCATGACGCCGAGCGAGCAACCCAAAGTTCCCAAGTGCCCGTTCTGCGAAGTTCAACCGTGTCCGACTGCGATGCAGTTGGTTTCTTACGGCATGGGCGCATTCGCTGCGATTTTCGTTTGCGCGTCCTGCGAGAAAATACTCAGCGTGGCTCCGTTGCCGCAACTCGACGTGGCCGATCAACCCAAGCCGCTCGTGATTCCTCCAGGGAGGGTGGTATGACGCCGCAATTCAAAGCAGCGCATCCGTACAAAATCGAATTGCCTGGGCGTGCGATGTTGCACGTGAGATTTTCAAACTTTCCGTGTGCTGTTGCGACCGCGAAGTTTGAAGGCAGGCATATTTTCGATGAAACTCTGGGTGCGTGGATTTCGCCTCGCGATTTTTCCGTGCAGCATCGTGACGTGCGAGCAGACGAAGCATTTATGAGCGCAGGAGGATCGTTCGATGCCAGCACTCTCTAGCCGAGAAACTATTCCCAATTTCCCACTCAACGGGCAAGAACTTGCGCTGTTTACTCGCGAGGTGCTGAAGAAAACCTTGCTCGCACGCAACTGGTCAGGACGGCACAGTGAAATTCTCATCGCCGCGTTACAAAACGCACTCGAAACCGACTGGCTTTTCAAACCGCAGTTCATCTACCCGAACGTGAGTTTTGAAATCGCAATCCAGTCGCACTGCGTAGAGCACGGAACCGAGGAACAATTCGCGTGTGACCTCGGGCTAGTTTTCAAGTTTCCAAACAACGCATCGTTTCCCGAAGGCAAACCGTTCGTGCGGAGGCCGGTTGGAGTCTCATCGCCGCCAATCGAGAAATTCGAGCCTGAAGATTTGCACACGGTCGACTGCTTCGTCGTGTCGGTGAAAGTTGAAAATCCGAATCTCGTGCGAGTGCATTGCAACTTGCCCATCGTGATCGCGGAAAAGATCCAGCCAAAGCACGGCGAACTGTTCGGGAAGATTCAAAACCACGAAGTGCGATACGACCCCAAAGACTTCGAGGAACTTCCCGCATGGATGGTGCTAGATCGCTCGCGGGAGTTTGCCGACATGTGGGACTTGAAGCGAGTTTCGGTTAAGTTTCTCGCCGATGAGGAATTCAATAACCTGAATCCCACGCGTACCGAGAGCCCAGCAGTACGAACTCACGCCGAGATCGCCGCAGAAATTCACCGAGAAACCGTCGAACGTGCGGCACAATCGACTCCGGAAAACGGCGGGCCTGCTGGTAGTGCGGAAACCGATCCGGCGAGTTTCTCCACCGGGAAACCGACCGGGGCACCAGTTCTGGCAAAACCACCCAAACGCAACCGGAAGGAAAAATGAAATCCACCACCTTTCGTACAATGCCGTTTCTTGCCACCTACGGCACGCGTGGTGCGTCGATTCAGTGCGAGTACGTGGTTTGCGTCATCCAAAACAACGGACGCGTTAAATCGCGCCGTATCGCCAACAAAGACACATGGTAAAGTTTACCGAGTTACGAACACTTGCAACCCTTCGTAGGATCGCAAAAGCCATGGAACGAGCAAACCAACTCGAAGAGCGTCGGCAGGAGGTCGAATACGCCACGATCAAAGAGTCTGGACCGATAAGGAAGATGGTATTTTCACGTCCGACGACTGAGGACTGGAATGAGAAGGTGATCGGAAGGCACGGGAGTATATGAGGCGCACTGCTGCGACACTTCCGCGTATGCCACGTAAGACCAAACTAGGACTACGTGAGCAAGCCTACGAACTTCTGGGGGTGGACGATATGGACGTGGTGTTGGGTCCCAAGATCGAACCGCTTCTAAAAACAGCGGGGGTGCTTGAAAAGGTGTGGTCGTATCTTGAAACCTCTGGGGATGAAATGGCGCGGTTGCTGATCGCACAAAAGTACAAGCTCGCAACTAAGTCGCAACGTGATGCTGTGCCGCTTGAGGCGTATTGTCTCGCGGCGAAGCTCGATCCCAAAAAAGTACTGGGGCTTATTTTTGCGGAGGTGTATTCGCAGAACGAACAAGCTGCGGGTTTGATGGCGGCGGCGGCGCAACCCGATATTGTGCGAGCTACGATTGATCGCGCAGTAGAGCCAGGTGGAACACGAGAACGCGACATGATGCATAAACATTCGCGCTTCGTACCTGTTCCACAAACTTCAGTGACATTCGTTCGCAAGGCGGGGAAGGTGATCGGCGGCGATGACAATTCGCAAACGCTCGCCGTGCTCCCGCCCATCGAAAAAGTAGTACGAGATGTCTCAGATCGATTTAATGAACGACTATTGACCGCTCCCGCCCCCGAAATACTGGAAGTTGATTTCGAGGATGAGGACGAGGACGACAACGATGAAGAGGTGCCAGTATGAAGATCACATTCAGTAAGGACGATGGACATCTTTACGACGTAGTGGCGGTGAACATTAAATCTGGTGTTGTGCGCTTGTTGGATGCCGGTCAGACGAAGCCCAACGCTGAGGCAATCGTTGCCCTGGCCGTCGCTCGGCGTGGCGTGGATGAAGAGTTCTTCGCGGATGTACCGGCCAACTCTTACGCAACTGGTGACAAGTGGGGAGCACGGGAATGAAGGTTGAGCAAACAGTCTGCAACGAGTGTAATCCTCCGCGTATCAAGGGCGAAAGTAATCACTGGATGCAAATCGGAGTTCTGACGATGGAGGATGGAAAAAAGCAACTGACTCTGGGGATCGTCCCAGATAAACCGCTACCGGGTTTCGAGATTCACGATCTGTGCGGACAGCAGTGTTTTCACAAGCACATCGACCGACTACTTGGGCAACTTGTCGAAGCAACACCGCCGCCACTTCCCAAAGTAGATCCAGCCGGAGAAGCAGAAGCAATTGCAGTAAATGTATGGCGTGATCCTAGTGAAGTGGGGTACACGGGAATATGAAGACAGTGCGCTCCATGATCGGCTATGCGGACGTGGGATCTCACGGCGGGATCTTCGCGTTTGACATGGGACCCGTTGCGGAGCGGTATCCTGGGTTGCTTCAGATTTACAAAAACAAACTCACTCCCGATCTCGTTGCGGTTAAGATCACCGCCGTACCTGTAGTTACGAAGGTGCGCACCAAGCCGCGACGTGGGCCGCTGCGCTCGAAAGAATATCGCACATGGCTTCACGGTAAAATCTGCGTCGTGGCTGGACACGGGGAACTATGTAAGTACGCCAATTGGGGAACCACTTCAGACGCAGCCCACACTCAGAATAATGGGATGCGCTCAAAGGGACCCGACTCATCGTGCGTCCCGTTGTGTCGCAAACATCACCGCGAGTACGATGCTGATCGTACCGCCTTCGAGCGGAAGTACTACGTGTCAATGAGCAAACTCGCTGAGCGACACTACGCCCAATTTATTTCGGAGACAAAGTAATGGCGCGTGAATCCATGAATCTCACACAAGAACAGTGGCAAGAGATACAGGAACGCGCCTGGGGAGCTCCACTCGACAAGACAAGGATTAACCAGCGGCGCATCTCACCAGAGATTGTTAAAAACGGCGACTGCATGAACAAGACGGAATTCGAGTACTCATGGGAACTCGAAGCTCGCAAACGTTCTGGTGAAATTCGCTGGTGGGCATATGAAGCGATAAATTTACGCCTCACCGGGCGCACGTACTACCGTCCTGATTTCGCAGTCGTGACGCAGCATCAAGACCCAACTGGAGCATGGCGGGAAACATTTCAATTTCACGAAGTCAAGGGCTATGCGGCGAAGGACGATGCGCTGGTGAAATTCAAAGTCGCGGCTGAAGCATTCCCGTTTGCAGAGTTCTTCATGTATCGAAAGCGCCCGCAAAAAGAGGGTGGAGGTTGGGAGTTGATGAAGCATCTCAATGGAGCAAGCAGATGACAGAGAGAAGTGAACTGCGCGATAACAACGGAACACTACTCGCAACGTACATCGACATTGGCGCGGCGGGTCTTTTAGATGGGGCGCACGACGACGCAATTCAGGCTATGGCCATGGTATCCGCTAAACCTCGCATATTCGCAACACCGTCGCGCTGGCCCGGTGTGTGGCTGTGGCAATGTTCATGGGCCAATGACCCGCCGTGCAACTTCTTCGAGTGGGCAACTACATTGCGAGCGTTGCGCGTGCATCTCAATGGTGGTGCGCGATGAAAGACGCTCGAATCGGAGATGTTGTCGTTCTCGCAGAGGATGGAGGCTACGCATCAGTAGAGATACTGTCAAAAGAAGAACGGAAGGATTGGGTCGAGTACAAGATCCGCTTCGTGTCGATCTTCATCCAGTATCCCTACGTTCCCTACAATCCAGGCGACGAAATTGAGATCGGATACAACACATCGTTTCCGCCTCAGCCGGGATGTTGGTGGTTTGAGGGCTTGGATAAGTGGCAGCACTTCAAGGCTCCAGAGGTGCGTGTGTGAACAAAGAAATACGTAGAGTAGATCCAGAACGCGGCATCCTCCAGATCACCACCACTGACGAACGTTGGTACGCTCGCGAAGTGTTGAACGACAATACGGGTTTGCCTGAGATTCAGTTTCGCCCGTCAGTGACTTGGATGGCGGATTTCTACCCGAAGGGGATCGGCTTCAACAACTGGCTAAAAAAGAATGGTGACGAAGCAGACCAGATCGCTAGACTTGCCGCAGATCGCGGCTATAAGGTGCATCGAGCGTGCGCACTATTGAACGATGGTGAACAGTTCGGCATCCACGATCCCGTAGAAAATCAAGATGGTGAGTTTGAAGAACTGACTCCCGAAGAATACGCGGGTGTGATGTCCTACGTTCAATGGTGGGAAGACGAGGGCTTCGACAAGTACGAAATCCTAGAATACGAACAAACGGTGTGGCCAGATGCGCAAGCGTGCGCTCAACAGTACGGACTGTCATCCGAATACTTCAACTACGCTGGTACGCTCGATCTGCTCGTAACGCGGCGGACGGACGGAGCACGCGGCGTGATCGATTTCAAAACATCGCTCGACGTGTGGCCTGCGCATGAGATACAAGTCTGTGCATATCAGAAAGCTAAAGGCGCTGATTTCGCCGCGATTCTGCAACTCAATTACAAGCGCAACAAGACGAAGAAGTGGAAGTTCACCAACGTACCGGAGTGCTTCGACTTATTCATCGCTACGCAAAAGATATGGGCACGGGAAACCGAAGGCATCAAACCATTGCAGCGCGATTACCCACTCTCTTTGAAGTTGAAGGGACGCGAGAAACCAACACTTCAGGAGGCAAGCGCATGAACCCGCGTAGTCGAGTAAGCCTCGCCCATTCCCATTCTATTTTTTTATGTTGCGTCCCGCGCGGTGAAGTGGGCCGCGTGGTCTACGTGGGCGGTACCGTATGATGATCGCGGCGTTGTTCGTTCTGTCGAATGGCCCCTACGCGGGCGTTGCAGATGTGGATTTGTGGGACAAGCAGCGTGACGCGCGTCTGTATGGCGGGCCGTGGCCGGTCGTGGCGCATCCACCTTGCGAGCGGTGGGTCCGGTACTGGCATGGAGGGCCGAGCGCACGCGTGCACCGCGTCAAGGGTGACGATGATGGGTGCTTCGCGGCCGCGCTGTCGGCGGTTCGCCGATTCGGTGGTGTTCTGGAGCATCCCGCAGCGAGTTCAGCCTGGTTCCACTTTGGACTGAGCACACCACCTCGCGCTGGCGGGTGGATCAACGCGGACTTTGAAGGCGGCTGGACGTGCTGTGTCGATCAGGGCCACTACGGACACCGGGCACAGAAAGCCACTTGGCTCTACGCGGTCGGCGTGCCGCTTCCATCCCTGAGGTGGGGTAAGAGTTCCAATCGAATACGGCTGGACGACGGCTACTACTCCGCGGAAGAGCGGCGGCGTGCGACCCGGACGGGCATTTGCCAGCGGCTCTCGCAGCGCCAGCGGCTCGAAACCCCGACAGAGTTCAGAGACTTGCTGCTGGAGATAGCTCGGGGGACCGCCAACGTCATCCACGCGGCTCAGGACTCTTCGCTGGAAGCAACGAAAGAATGAAAAACAAAAACAGGGTACTGGTATTTCGGGTTGATCGTGCGCCATTTTATGCTGCTTTGTGTTTGACGACACGACCACCGCGAGCCGTCGCGTGTGCAAGGTCGTTCCGTGAAGTTGAGTATTCCAAATCAAGAGGAGAGTCATGAGAAAACTTACAGATCACATCGTCGAGGGCGATTCGGCAAACCATCAACTCGACATCTACATCACGGACGATCCGGGAGCTGGTGGTGCAAACCATCGTTACGAAATTGGCGGTTTTTCCACACAAGATAACATCAGTCGCGGCGAGCAGCCTGTGGCTGGAGGCGTGGTTGTTTTGTTCCAGAATGGCGCGATTAAAGAGCACGGCGTCAACGGCGTTACGCAAGAGGCGCTAATCGCAATCTGCATGGATCGTCTACGAAGTTTTCAGGCTGGCCCATTCGCTTGCGTGGCGAACAAACAAGCACTCTTCCACCTGGAGGTTGCGCTCGACTGGCTTCAGAAGCGCACGCGCGACCGCATTGCACGCGGAGTCGAGGGCCAGAACAAAGCATGATCCGGCGTGGTGTGGTGGGCCTTTCAGTTTGATAGGAGCGGGATTCGATGAGAAGTAGATGCAACGCCTGCTTGCCTGAAGATCGGCATTCGCTTCTCCCTCGTGCGGTGCGCGAGACGTGTAAGCGGATTTTCATGCACGCCGGCGCTCACCGATCACAGTCTCGTCAGTGGGAGCAGAACGCGAAATTCTCGTTACCTCGTGGGACCGGCCCTGAACCCCACGCGGATCACTCGACTTCGCCGGAGGTAAAACATGAATAATTCCCTTTATTGTTGCCTCCGGCGTGGAATTGTGAGCCGCGCCTGTTTACTGGGCGGTGCTCGATGAGCCGGATAAGTCCAGCCATGGCGTTCTTGTTATCGGGCGCGGCTGCGTTATCTGGTCCGCCTTCGAGTGGACCATTTTATCGCGGTCGTGCAAATCGCGGTCTAGGAACCGGGAAATGTGCTTGCGGCGGGACTATCTCCGCGAATAAGGAGCAGTGCCTTGCGTGCGCACAATTGGGGACCGCTAACGAACACCCGAAGTCCCGGAACACTTCGCCGGAGGCAACGCATAAAAACGACGCGGCGCAATCAGGCACGCGGGACGCAAAGGAAAAGGGGTGAATGATGCCGGATGAGAAAGTGCGCGATCCGCGAATCGATCCGAGGCCAGGGGACGTGCTGGAGAAGAAATATCAAGGCCAGTATTTCGAGTCGCGCGGGTATCACCAACGGAGGGTAGTACGAATCGCTGGCAGGTTGGAATATTCGCAAGCGGGCTGGATGGAGGGATCGACCCGTTTATGTGACTTCTCCACTTGGCGACGTTGGGCTAAGAACGCGGAGGTAATTCATCATGCCGGATGAGACGGTGCAGGAGTTGTGCGAAAGCGACGGGATGGCGTACACCACTGATCCAATACAGCATAGGTGTAAGCACTGTGGGCAGATGTGGTTTCCGTCTCGTAGTAAGCCTCCGGTTTGCAAGAATCCTCCGCAGGTTGACTGGTTAACCGAACTCGAAAACGAGTGGTTAGGCCCGGAGGCATGGATATTTTGGAATCGCAGTCCTCGCGATATTGAGAACGTGGAACGGCTCATCCGCAAGTTACGAGCCGCACTCGCAGAATTGGATAAGTTGAATAAATAATGAACCTCACGGTAGAACAACGATTGTGGAACAAGGTGGCGAAAACTCCGGACGGTTGCTGGGAGTGGACAGCTTATCGTCTGCCCAAGGGATACGGTCAATTTAGCTTTAACGGGCGATCCATTCGAGCGCACAGGTACTCGTACGACCGAGCCAGACAGCGCGCCGCACGCAAGAAGGGAGAGTGAGGAGATGAGCGAAATTAGACCGATAATGTTGCGCTGCAATTGCGGTTTTGGGAAACACTACACTTGGGCCGGGTTCATTCGCTGTATGAAGGAAATCTGGGAGGACCGGCGATGACCCCCAATAACCCACTGACGCCGGAGCGCGAGACTACCGGAAATTCTGAATGGACTGACACTCACGCAGATAGATTTGTTGCCTCACTACGGCAAGAGGCTGCCGAATATCGCCTCAGGCATCCGCAGGGAGAATCATGTCAGGCGGAGTACGCGCTCCAACTTATCGACCGTCTCCGCGCTTCTACTGTGCCAATTAAAACCGTCGCGGAAATCGTTGGACAGATCCACACTCACATTGAAACGCCAGACGATGCGGCAGAAGCTATTCGTAGGCTGCGCGCTTCTAATGAAGCGCTGCGCGAGGATCTCAGAACGGAAGTGCGAAACGCTGCATGGGAGTCCGAACAAAGGCAGAAGGCGCAGGAAGAACGTGACGCGCTGCGAGCGGACCACGAAGCAACAAAGCGGCAACTTGAAATATCGCGCAATCAGACAAAAGATGCATTCGAGCGGGTGGCGCGAGAATACAACGAAAAAATCGCTATCCGCGCCGCGCAGTCCTTGCCTCCAGGGATGACGCAGGAACGGCTAGCAGAAAAGATATTTTACCGTGTCCGTGACTGGACTCGCGACGATGAAAAACATTACGAGCCTTCTGGTGTGTCTAAAGAGATTATCGCCGAAATAGCCGCATGGCTCCGCTCACAACCATCTGCGGTGCCCATGGAAGGCGTAGAAACATTCCCGTGCCACAAATGCAAGCAGCCGATGAAACTGCATAAAGCGCGTCCTGGAGCACCTGGAGGATATATTTGCCCGGCCGCTCCAACTGTCAAGGATTCCTTGTCAGTGCAGACTCCAGGTACGCCGGAGGGGATGAGGGTAGTGCGTGTTTGGCGAGTAACACCAGAAAAATATGTCGCTGTAGTTCCAGAAATGTGGGGTTGCGAACTCGCACCACTGGAAGCGCAGAAGGAGGAGAAGTGAAGTCTACCTCGGTGCTCTATTGGTTCATCAGTTTGTTGATGTCATGGCACATCCTGCCGTTCGACCGACTTCAGTTGAATTGGGTGGCTGGTCCGCACGACCATACTGAAGCGTGGTGTGAAATTGACGTTGTCGGACAGGTGCGGGCGAACGATCTTCCCAAGTGTTTGATGGTTCTGCAGAACATGGATCGCTTGGACTTGGCTCAGTGGTTTATCGATGCGACAAACGGAAATGAACGTGAGCGTATGCCGTTTGAACTGGTGCCAGGACATCAATCAAAGGAGCCCACCAATGCCAAATAAAGTTAACCGCTGGAAATTCATTGCATCTCTGTTCGGATTCGGGGCGCTGGCGAAGGCACAGCAACCGCTAGGTGTCGTTAGCTTCGATCAAAGTAAGATGCGTGGTGCGTGGGAGGATAAGCCTCCCAAGAGAGGACAGTGCCCTGTATGCGGAACGATGTCGAAGCCATACAAGCCGAGCGAAATACATGGATCGGTTACATGCGCGCGAGATCCCGGCTGGGATGGCGATGGAGTCTGGGCGTGTAGCCAGCAACTCCAAGTACGCTGCGCTCGCTGCAACGTCTCTTTCTGGCAAGACGCGGAGCCCACCAATGCCAAATGAGAGCCCTCACGGCGCAACCAACTTCGCCGGAGGTTCAGCAAAAGTGAAACTTCTTCTCTTCTCCGCCCTCACTCTCCACGCCCAAGTAGACGTATACATGAACTTAATGGGCGGTGCTGGAGCTGCGGCGCAACTCGGAAAGGGGATCGGTGCGTACACCTGGAACGTCGCAGTTTGCGCGGCTGGACCAACGCCAGTACCGTTCGTCAAGGTGAGGATGGGATTTCCCGAAGTACGGATCTATTCCAAAGAGCAGGCGCTTGATATCCTCAACGCGAGAGTGAACCGATCACTGGCGAAGCGCGTCGTCACGTGGGGCGGATATGGAACAGCAACCGTGGGTATCGCCGTTCAATACAAGAACACGCAGAATAAATCATCGTCGCAGTTGGGGACGGGTCTGACGGTCGGAGGCTTGGCGATTCCGTTGATCGTCACGCTTGCGTCGAATAGCGTGCCGAAGTATCAGATCAGTAATTTTCCACCCGACGTGATCGCATTGCCGGTGGGCGGATGCGCGGAATACACTGTGCTAGCTGCGTTTGGGACGGCTCCGAATGTGATTCCACCGAGAAGGATTGAGGGGATTAAATGACCAGCAAGGAGTTTTTGACTGCGCCGCGTCGTCCAATAAAAATCACAAAAACATTCGGAGGATGGAAGATTGGGCAGACTGGCATGGTTACGTATTCTACGGCCCAGATTCTTGTTGAAGCGCTCCAGGTTGCCCAGTATCTTCCGATTGACCCCACCACAAAACGCAAGTAAACTACTCAAAGGAGAAAACGAAAATGCAAACTGACTCAATGGGCGTAAACAAAGCAAGCCTCGATCCTGTCGTGAGACTGGCGAAACTCTACGACACGATGATACAGCAGGACCCGAGCGGGTCGTTCTTGGATCTGCTATCGCCCGCCGTGATCTTGAGCGCCGACGAGCAGCGCGATTACAGCGTGACGCTGGCACGGCAGGACGGGACGGAGACGCAGCAGGTCGGCGACGTTAACGGCATGACCACGTGGCGCGGGCAACTTGGGCAAGTCGTTGCGCTCGCTGCCGAGATTGACGCGGGCACAGCTACACCTGGAGTATCATCGGCGGTGATGACAAGCGGTGACAATCAGTACGCTATGACGTTGCAGTTCTGAGGAACCATGAGCATCAGCTACCAAGGAATCGACGGGACAAACCGAGCGGCATTCAACGCGAAATACTGGGCCGTGCAGGATTCGCGTGTCGCGGCGCTTCAACTGATGGACCCTGTGACTCGTTACAACACCGCCTACGCTCTCGCACTCAAAGGCGTGGCGATTGATGGCGACGTTCACGTCCGCAGCACGGACCCTTTTCTGACGCACTGGGAACGGCACTACATCGATAACGCTCCATGGGGTCCATCTGTTCTTCAACCGAACATCCAAGACGCTCCGCTTGAACCTGGACAGGCCGCGAATCCTCCGTTCGTTCCGTATGATCGCAACAATCCCGCGCCAGGGTCTATCTACTACTTCGATCCGAATAACCTTAGCGATCCGAGGTTGACGCCGCCGCCAGCGCCTCCACCGCCGCCTCCGAACACGCCAGTAACGCCAGTTCCGAAGCCGGGAGACATTCTGGTGGGTGCTCCGAAGGGTGCGGGACTTTACGATTTGACACCATTGGGGCACACCTTCAATCTGATGGATGGATTTACGTGGTTTCAGAACAACCACACTTACTTGCTCCACGTTGCAGAGTTCGCTCTGACGTGGCAGCAGATGAATTGAGTTTGTGAGTCAGCCTCGATCACCTAAGGGTTCGGTTACTGGCAAGTCTCCGAACCCACTTTTTGAGGGGAACTAAAATGAAACTTCTGAACACCGCATTGCTTCTCGCTGGACTCTTCGCGCTCACCACGATTCATCTTGAATCGCAAGGTGGCGGTCCATCGCAGGTATCTTGCGTTGAAGCGATTCTCACTAACAATCTCAAACGAGTGGTGTGTGTCGCGCCGAATATGCTCCCGCCTGGTCCGCAAGGCGCAACGGGAGCGCAAGGCGCGCAGGGCATTCCTGGACAGCAGGGCGCTCAAGGTCCGCAAGGTCCACAGGGACCGCAAGGGCCTCCAGGAAACGGAATGACGGGCGGCTCCTGCACTAACTCGGACGGCAGTTCTGGACTATTCGTGCAGCTACCAGATGGAACATGCTTGCCAGTTATTCCTACTGGAAATCCGAGCACGCCGCTTGCGTTCGGAAGACCCATCGCCACAGGAACTGGCGTAACGCGTATGTTTCTAACTGCTGGACCTCCACCAACCGACACAATAAATCAGGGCAAGACCTTCGATGCAGTACAGTACGTTGATCCCGTGGACGGCAAGGTTAAAGCACGTACGAAGGCCGGTGCAATCGTAAGTATGCAATGAGGGCTCTGTTCCACAATCCTGAAGCATTAGAGCGCGAGTGTGCCGCGATGCGAGCGCGTTTGCGTAAACGGAGCGGACGCAATATACCCGAACCCGTTCTGAAGGATCGCAAGTGGGAACGCGAAGAAAGTAAGCGCTTCGGGCCACGCGCTAATCGATGGAGACCGGAAATGCGCGGTCGGTATACGAGTGAACACTACATGGGAGTATACGCGCCCAACTTCATCTACGAGCTTGCATCCAAGATGAGGCTGTTGATGCGTAGGAGATCGAGGAAAGCATGAACGATTTGATCGAGCGCATAGTCAAAGCGATTATCCGGCAAGAGGCGATGCCAGCAGACTTTGCGAATCCAGGAAACCTTCGAGCGGCACCATGGCTCAAGGCCCCGATGATCGGCGGCGGATTCTGGAAGCCCGCTACGCGAGCGATGGGTGTCGCAGGGGCCGCGCACGTCGTCTCGCTTCACATCGCAGAGGGCAACAGCCTCACGCAACTCATCTCAATCTGGGCACCAGCGAGCGATAACAACGACACTAAAACGTACATCCTCAACGTGCAAGAATGGGCCGCAATCCCCGACGTGAATCAACCGCTTTGGGATTACATCCTACCTGAATAGGTGCTACTCTTAGCCGAAGGGAGCAACACAATGGAACTGTCAAATTGGTTCTGGTTGTTCTACGTTTTATACCTGTTCTTCGGATTCTGGCGGTCCTACGACACCGCTCAACCTTGGTATCGCTGGAGCGGGGCTCACATTTTCAATCTGATCCTGCTGGCGATTCTTGGCTATGCCGTGTTTAAGGGTCCGATCAAATGAACCTGTTGAATTTAACCGTTTCATGGTAGTATTCTGAATCATGAACTTGGTGGACGCAGGGAGAAACCTAGACGTAGACGGTTGGCTTCGCGGTCTGTTTTCGGCAGGGATAAGTGGTGGCGCTTCGGCTGTAGTCGGCGGGTTCACTGTATCTGGGATGGATCCGAAGGATTACAACTTCGCACAGGCAAAGTTCTATATTCTAGTTGGCGCGTTATTCGCCACAAATGCGGTAGTGAGTATCGCAAAATTTCTGGCAGCGCAACCGTTGCCAACAATGAAAACGGTCGCCACCACCACACAGATTACAGAGCAAGCAAATAAGCCCCCGATTGTGGTAACACGCACAACCGAGACGCATGTAGAGCCCATAGCTCCAGCCGCACCCAAGCCATGATCCATGTCGAAGAGATCCGAGATCGTAAAACTACAACGCGACCTCGTAGCATTTAAGAGGCTCTCATCGGCCCACTGGAAGTTCGACCGCTATGCACAGAAGCGACTTGACGAAATTAGGATTCTGGAAAAAGACGCCATCAACTTCAGGCTTGAGGGTATGAACGAGTTTCGTAGGCAGATCGAATCGACGCAGGACAGATTTCTTCCAAAGGCTGAATATATCAGGTCACACGAAGCACTGGAAGCGGTGGTGGCTGGTATACGCGATGGGATGGAATCTCGGTTCAGAGCCTTAGAGCGTCTCGTCTGGATGGCTGGAGGAGCCGTTACGGTCATCACGATAATCCTAAATTTTCTAAAGAAAGGATGATAGACTGATCCCATGGAACCGCAATTTTCTGCTTCACTACTTCACGATAATCCCGATCCTTTCAAGCAGGTGTGGGTGCTCATCGGACCTGGACCGGAAGGACAGAAGAACTTTCGCCTGGGCTATTACTACGGGCACGATGTTTGCCGGGAATACAATCCCGAGATCCCCGATACGACGCCACAACAACGCTGCGAGTTTCGCCGGGACTGCAACAACGGCGCGACGGATGCTATCGGCGGGGGACCTCCGTAACGATGAAGTCACGGGGTGCATCTATTCGACATGATTTTACGCCGTTTCTATCGTAAATATGTCATAATTCCTGAAATGCCAGACAGTCCTGGTGGTTTCCAATTACCGGAGTGGGCACGCACGACAGGCGACATTATTGCCTTCGCGTGGATGGGCATCATGGGGAAGCTGACCCACGGATGGGCGCAGGAGGCAAAGCAATCGGCAGAGTTCCGGGCTGAGTTGAACGACCATTCCGAGAGAATCAGAGCTATGGAACTACGGATCGAGAACTACCACGAAGAGAACAAGCGTCGGTCTCGCGACATGGAGGACCGGCTCGTAGCGGAAATCCGGAAGATCCGAAATCCTTTCCAATAAAGTCGCAACCATGCGATCATGCAACCGAGATGTACGACCATCACGAGCGAACTGAGCAACACGCGATGCGATGCCCATTGCGCTCGATCTCCAAGAAGCACAGCGCCAAGATAGACCGCAACGATGGCGGCGTGCGAAGCTGGTAATCCTCGCGGGTCTTTATCGAAGCGGCACAACAGGTACGAAATCGTCGCACACGAAAATCCAAAGCAGGCCCCGAACAATCTGGGATAGTACGATGTCGGAGGGTATCCCGGATACGTTTCTGGCCTGCTGAAGGCGAGCGCGATGGTGATCCATGATGCAGCCCAAAGCGCCGCATAGAACTGCAGGAGATCAGCTGGGTACGGCAAGCATCTGGTGATCCGGCGAGCGGCAGATACACCTATAGAAGCCTGTCCTAGGCCCACCAGCCACGCGCTGACTGGTAAAGCCCACTTAGCCCCATCGGTTGGGTTTAACGCCAACAGCCACGCCGTAGACATCGCCAGAGCCATCCCAATGTATGCGCGAAACAACAACGGTAGACCGGAGCGAGTCACCAGCACCAACTCGAGTAGCATAACAAGCGCAATGAGGGTTCGATCCATGGTTTCCATATGGACTATTTTCAGTGTAGAATAATTCCTATGGGAAACTACAGAGTTGAAATCGACGCGGTTGGTGGACATGGTTGCCAACGCGAAGTGAAGGATGGCGGTAAGGTCTACGGGTGCGGCTCGCGTAGCTGCCCGGATTGCTCCGTGAGGGCGTTGATCGCGGAACTGAAGCGCGGCGGAAACTCTATAAATAAGGCCGTTCTTACGCATTGGCCTGGAGAAAAGGGTGAAGTGCAAGACGACTTACTAACGCAAACAAGAAAAGGTTCGTTTTAGCATCAAGCAGGCTGACAAGCTCATAGAGCTACTAAAAGCAGCGTAATCTTTACCCACACTGTCCCACATCCCAATCCTCTCCCACTTCAGCACCGCAACACAACCACCATGGATAAGGCCGCATGTAGTGCATTCCGAGAGGGCTGAGTTGCTGTCCGACGAGCCACCAGCGAGAGCCACCACAACACCAAACAACCATCAGTACTCAATTAGGCACGCATGGACACGTGAATTCTAACGTTCTCCAGTGCCAAGCACGGCCAAGGCATCAAGCGCGTCAGATCGCGTCTAATCTTTCAGCGCACCCAATGTCCAAACCTGCATAGTCCATCAGTCCCGAGTCCAAAGCGCCGGCACCGAACCACCCAACCCGCACATTTCGGCGCTCAGCACCTCGGCAAGCAGCTCCCACTGGTAACCAGGCGCATCCGGGAGCTCGAGCGCGGCGTTGTGATCGTGGGAAGCCCCGCTTGAGTCCAGTCGCGTTCGGTTGTCCGCAGGGGTACGGAGTCTGGAGCGTGGGGCCGTGTTTTTGTCAGGCATCTGTATATTGTTTTCATGAAATTGAGGTGTCCACACGTGCAGATTTAGGCGTGGAAATGTGGATAA
>Ga0210400_10000264_pt1 | contig 62407 bp, 62 predicted proteins | sample IncBWH26MmetaG_FD_155456 | JGI IMG/M metagenome (GOLD analysis project Ga0210400, IMG submission 155456) | Forest soil microbial communities from Barre Woods Harvard Forest LTER site, Petersham, Massachusetts, United States - Inc-BW-H-26-M | ecosystem: Environmental > Terrestrial > Soil >...
GTAACGAGAGTTCATCTCGTCGGGTTTCCCCATTCGGACATCCCCGGATCAAAGCCTGCTTGCGGCTCCCCGAGGCTTTTCGCAGCTTGCCACGTCCTTCATCGCCTTCTAGCGCCAAGGCATCCACCGTACGCCCTTAGTAGCTTAATCATAAAACTTACTCAAACCGTCGAAGTTGTTTCCCCGGACCTGAATCCGGAGATTGAAAAATCGAGGCCTTGACTGCCTGCAGCTCCATACATCCGGCTCCTGATTTGGGTAAAACCAGAGTCCGGCTTTCGATTCCGCATTTGATCAAGTTAAGAAACTAAGTTCGCCTTGTTCTATAAATCTATCCACAGTACTGCTCAACTCGAGCAGAACTTGTAATAACCCACACCATGGCGTCGTGCCTGACCGTAATCAGGTCACGATTGTCGGCGTGGATTTGCCAGCCTTTCTGTTGTCAAAGAACTCTTAATCCGATTCCATCGGAATGTCCTGCGTTCCGCAGGACTTGTCTGGTGGGACTTACTGATCTTGCGATCTCGCCTTCCAGCTCAACTTTTCCAGCTTCCAAAAAAGGACGCTAGAAAATAAAAAACCCGGCGTCGAGCGCCGGGCACAGTCGCTTTTCTTTAGCGACTTTGCGCGAAGCTCGACAGACTCTAGCCCGTGTTGCTCGTAAGGTACCTCACTCTAGGATCTTGCGATTGCCCTACAGATCCGACCGTGAATCCCCTGAATAGTCCAGACACTTTGGGAAGCGTCCGAACCGAGAGTCAGTATACCTGAATCTCCGTATCCGTCAAGTCTTTGTCAAAACTTTTTTCGTGAAGTTTTCCTCAGGGCTGTGGAAGGCTTCCGAAGCTTTTTCACCCGCGCACGGCTTGCATTTCCTCGCTGTGCTTCAATTGCCTTTGCTTTTCTTTAATGCGTCGGCGGTCCAAGGAGGAACAACGCCGATAGAGCGCGCGTAAGCGATGGCGATGCCGAGCTGTTCGTGTTGGTGCACAACCAAGAGATAAATCACGTCGCCCTGATTTGCGCCGGGGCCCAGTTTCGGCACGAGCTTGGCGTAATCGGCGTTGGTTATGCCATTCGCCGCGGCAATGGAATGCGCGAACGACTTGTTCAACCACTCGATGATTTTGGCTTTGTCGGTTGTAGTCTTATCAAATCCCTTGCCGTCAAAACCCACGGGCGCGGCGACGTCCACCATTTTGGGGAAACCAAATCCCGCTCCGGCCGTGTGCAAAAACATCTCCGCGATTGAGCGCGATTCCGGATCGGGGCGCCAGCTGTACTTTTCCTGAGGAATGGCCTGTGCCAGCGAAGTGAACTTCTGCTGCATCTGCTGCAGGTCGAGAGCCGCCTGCGCTTTCATGTCATAGCTGGTCGGTGTCTTATCCTCAGATTGTCCTGCGGGGGGTTGTGCTGCATAAGGTTGTGCTGCAGGCGCGGCGGCTTGCTGCGCGAAAAGGTCTCCACTTGCAGCAGCCAGTAAACACGTACAAACAGCCAGGCGAACCAGCGTCTTCATTTGCAATCTCCTTGAATTCTCATGCGCAGAGGCACGAGGCCACAGAGGCGATACGCGCTTAGACGGACGTGCAGAAATAGCCGGAGCACATACTCCCGTCCATTTAGAGGGAAGTTTTAGAAAGTTAGCCGCGTTACGAACGCTCCTGCGAAACGGCGTCTGTCCCACTCCTTGCAGGTTGCACAAGGGCGGGGCTGTTATCGATCCGCCGTTTGCCAAATTGATTTGGGGTAGCTGGTTTGCTAGGGTCGTCGTCATGTCCGAGCGTTCCACCGAGCAGATACGCGAATTGCTCGACTCCCTTTATCGCGTGGATTCGGGGCGAATCCTGGCAACTCTGATTCGTTTGCTCGGTGATTTTGATCTTGCCGAGGAGGCGATGCACGAAGCCTTTGCGGCTGCGCTCAGCCTGTGGCCGAGGAGTGGAGTGCCCGGCAGCCCGCGACCATGGTTGATTTCGACGGCCCGATTCAAAGCCATTGATACTCTGCGTCGACGGGCACGATTTGATGCGTCGCAAGACAAGCTCGTGCGATATCTCGAAGCACAATCGAGCTCGGCGGAAAAGTCCAATGAAGAGGAGAGCCTTGAGGATGATCGGCTGCGGCTGATTTTTACGTGCTGCCACCCCGCTCTGCCGCCGGAAGGACAACTAGCGCTCACGCTGCGTGAAGTTTGCGGGCTGACAACAGAGGAGATTGCCCGGGCATTTCTCGTTACGCCTGCGGCTCTGGCGCAGCGCATTGTTCGCGCAAAGGCAAAGATTCGAGAGACACCGATTCCTTACGAAGTGCCGACGCCTCAGGAATTGCCGGAGCGACTGGGCGCGGTGCTTCATGCCATCTATCTTGTCTTTAACGAAGGTTATTCGGCTGCGGCAGGAGCGGAGGTTACGCGGGCCGAGCTAACCGGCGAAGCGATTCGACTGGGCCGGTTGCTGACGGAACTCCAGCCGGAGCCAGAAGTCCTTGGGCTGCTTTCCCTGATGTTGCTACAGGAGTCCCGCCACGCCGCGAGAACCTCTCCGACCGGAGAGCTGATCTTGCTGGAGAACCAGGATCGCTCGCTCTGGAACCGGGAGCAGATCGCAGAGGGAGTGGCATTGCTGGAGAAAGCTCTGAAGTCCCGCCGCTTTGGCGCTTACACACTGCAGGCTGCGATTGCGGCCGTTCATGCGGAAGCGGAATCGGTAGCTGTGACCGACTGGCCACAGATTGTTGCGCTTTACGACCGATTGGAACGAATTCAGCCTTCGCCAGTGGTACAGCTAAATCGTGCCGTGGCGATTGCCATGTGCGAAGGTCCAGAGGCCGGTCTGAAGCATATCGACGCGGTGTTGGAAAAGGGCGAATTGGCCAATTATTACCTGGCGCATTCCGCCCGCGCGGATATGTACCGCAGACTCGGCAAGACGGCTGAGGCTCGATCCTCTTATGAGAAAGCTCTGGCGCTGACCCAACAGGAACCAGAGCGGCAATTCCTGCAGGAGCGGATCCGGCAGCTGAAATAAAAAGCGGAAGCCGGAACAGGTCTACTTGTGCCCGACAAAGTACGGCTTCCGGAAGTCGGGCTCAATATTTGGAAGTTGCTGGATCGAAGTTGGGCTTCCGATTTCCAGCAACCAAAAATCATTTCCTCGGATGGCGTCCAACGAATATTCTTTCAATGAATCTTTGGTATGACGCGTTTCGACGGTGCCATACCATTCAATTGAATCAAAGCCCGTCGATTGATCGCAATAGAGACGACCAGCCCATATCTTTGGAGTATCGGGAACCAAATTTTGGTATCCCTCGTTGTAGCGCCGTTCAGGAATTGCGTACTTCCTGATACCTGTCAGCTGCCATCGTTTTTCTAAGAAAGCGGTAACTTCTTCGGGAGAATTGAAACCCGGCTTCGCATTTGGCGGGTATTTGGCGACAGTCGAAGATTGGAACAACATCGGGGCGCAATTCATCGGCTGAGGCCGAGAAGCGGAGGGCTCTATTGCAATCCGAGACTGTGGTGATTGACACGCTCCGACGGCCAGGATCGTGGCGACGGCCATTACTAGCGTAGTTTTTTGTGTCATGGCGTTCAAGTTGCCTCACATTGGCCGATGAGCGAGCCGGAGTCGACACCTGATTTTAACGCTCCACGTTTTCAGGGAATAAAAAAGTTCGTCTCTGCTGTCGATTTTCCCCCTGCCCGACGACTATAGAATGAAGGTGTAGTTCGCAAGGCTGTGCTGCTAGCTCGAACACCCTTACAGGAGAACAAAATGCCGCAATATCTGGTTGCTGGTTACCTCCCCGACGACTTCGACCCGTCCAGCGTGGACGAATCGATGGGCCTCGCGATCCACGCCCTCAACAAAGAGATGGAGGACGCCGGTGTCTTGAAATTCGCTTGCGGCCTTGGAGCCACGAAGTCTCTGCGAGCACAGCCCGATGGCAAGGTGCTCGTCACTGACGGGCCGTACCTTGAGACCAAGGAACACATTGGCGGTTTTTACATATTGGAATGCGCTGACATGGACGAAGCCGTGGCATGGATGCGCAAAAGCGTCGTCGCCACCCGGGGCCGGGGCGAGGTGCGCGAAATCTTTTTCATGCCTTCAAACGACTAGCAACTGAGCGGACTTGAAGGAACTGATGAAGGCAACCGGGCAGCGACGCCGACAAAACGCTGCCCGTTGAAGGACGGCCTCGCGAAAAAAGGCCTATTCTCAGGAGGAAAAAAATGCGGAAACAGAAGGTTGGCGCAGTCGCAATCAAAAGCTTCTCGCTGCTCGTTGTGCTCGCTACGGCGCACCAAGCGATAGCGCAGGATGCCAAGACAGCCTATCCGAGCATGGCCCCAATCGAGCAGTACCTTATGGACCGAACTGCCGAGATCGCTCTGGCGCGCACCGCTGCACCGGAGTCCATCTCAGGCGATGCAGTGGTCCTGGTTCTCGGACGTCATGGTTTCGAAACAGCGGTCAAAGGCAAAAACGGCTTCGTGTGTGTCGTGGAGCGTTCGTGGACTTCCGCAGCGGATGCTGACTTTTGGAATCCGAAAGTGCGGACCCCTATATGTTGGAATGCGGCAGCCGCGCGTTCCGTTCTTGTCCGCAACATTAAAAGGACCGAGTTAATTCTGGCGGGACGCACGCAAGCTCAGACGGACGAGATCATCGTGGCCGCCGTCGACAAAAAAGAACTGCCTGCGGTGGAGTCCGGGGCAATGTGCTACATGATGTCGAAGCAAGGATACGGTGGCGACACCGTCGAACACTGGCCCTCCCATCTCATGTTTTACTTTCCGCAGACCGACGTTGCAATCTGGGGAGCGGGTCTGCCGGGTTCTCCCATCATTGGTTTAACCGACACCCGGGAGCACGTGACTACATTCGTGATTGCCGCGCAACGCTGGTCAGACGGAACGGAATTTCGCGAAGGCTCCGGCGCCGAGCATCGTCATTAGCACCCGCACGCCCATCAGACCTTGGCAGGCAGGGCTCCCTTGGGTGAGAGGCATTTTTTTGAAGGATTTGTCGAATTCCAATCCGGCCGTTCGACTATGTAGGGAAGGCAGGGCAATCACCCGGTTCAAAGACCGCTAGGGTAAGAGGAGAAATCATGGCGCAGTATTTGGTTTGTATTCACCACCCCGAAAACTTCGACTCGTCCAGCGTTACGCAAGAGACGATGCGCGATATCAGCGCACTCAACAAGGAAATGATGGCGGCCGGCGTCAGGTTCTTCGCCGGCGGCCTGCAGTCGGAAACCAAGGCGAAGTCGCTGCGGGCTCAGTCCAATGCACAGGTGCTCGTCACGGACGGGCCGTACCTGGAGACCAAGGAGCACATAGGCGGATTTTGGATACTGGAATGCGCTGACATGGACGAAGCACTCGCATGGGGCCGCAAGGCTGTCGTCGCCTGCCGTGCGCCGGTCGAGGTGCGCCCTTTTTTTGAAATGCCCCCCTCAAAATAAGCAAACAATTCAGTCGCGGCGGCTTCGCCATCCGCAGCTCCCGCCGCAGGGAAAAGAACGAGGAGAAGAACAATGAAATACGTCTGTTTGGGTTACTACGACAAAGGCAAATTTGATGGCATGACTGAGACCGAGCGAAACGCGATGTTCGACAGATGCTTTGAATACGACGACCATCTTCGCGCCAGCGGGAACTGGGATGGTGGCGAAGCACTTCAGGGCCCGGAAACCGCCCTGACCCTGTATTGGAAGAACGGCAAAGTGGCAACTACCGATGGTCCCTATGCGGAAACCAAGGAACAACTCGGCGGCATTCTTGTCCTTGAGGCGAGGGACATGAATCATGCTGTACAGCTTATCGGCCAGCACCCGGCGCTGACGTACGGCAACATTTTCGAGATTCGCCCGGCGGGGGACATGAGCGAAATCATAAAGCAGAGCGAGCAGCGGCGGCGTATCACGGCCAGTGGCTCCACTCAGACTGCCGTTTGATCTGCTGAGGCATTTACGAAATGGGTAGTAGTCTCTTTCCTGTATTAATGCCGCTCCCCTTCCTGTCTTATAGTTTTCTTCAGGGCACCAGCCCCTCTGAAACGGGGAGACCACTAACATGGCGCCTGCGAATCCGACTCACACGGCTGGATTTCAAAACTTTGCGACCAGAGCTTCACAAATCGTCGGCTCGAAATGGGCCTTCGCGCTTGCCGCACTAATAATCGTTTTGTGGTGCGTCACCGGTCCTTACTTCCATTATTCGGACACCTGGCAGCTCGTCGTGAACACGGCCACTACTATCATCACTTTCCTGATGGTCTTTCTCATTCAGAACACGCAAAATCGCGACGCTCGCGCCATTCACCTGAAGCTCGACGAGATCATCCACTCCATTTCGCATGCCCGCAACGAAATGATGCATATTGAAAGTCTCTCGGACGCGGAACTCGAAACACTTTCGAAGAGATTTGAAACCATTCGCGCCGAGTGCGAACTCCGCAAAGGCCGCAGTAAAGGACAGCCGACGTCCTGAACAATCTCGTGGGCTTATTCCAACTCGTGCCGCTCGAAAACAAACGGGGCACCCACTGGTCTCAGGCGAGTGCCCCGTATGACTATCGGCGGGACTTGGTGAATTGAGAAGGGCGGTCCTTAGCTTCGGACCTTATTCACCGTGAGCCGCCGTAGCTATAGTTGTTGTAGTTGTCGTACGAATAGACGAACTCTTCTCCCGTTGTTTCTCCCGGATAGAACCATTCGCTTAAGGCTTGCGGCGAATCCGCAGGACGTTCATCGAATGTGAAAACGGTGTGGCCGGCCGGTCTGGAACGCTGGCTCGGGATTGTAAGAAGGGTGGTAATCAGTTCCTGCTCATCCCCGGTCCAAATCTGCACGATATGGCGATTTGCCTGGGACTCTGCCAGCTTAAAGACATACGTTCCTGGAAGCAGAACTTGCCCTGGGACTTCCACGGAGTCGCCAAACGTTACGACAGTTTTGTGATTCCAATCATCTGCCTTCGCGCTCGGAGCGAGCACGGCGCACAAAAGCAGAGCGCTCATCAGGATTGCAGCTGTTTTCCATCTTTTCATTTTCGAGACCTCCCATTGGACTTGTACAAGCCGCATGTTTTTCTTCGCGGCGCCTAAGTTTTTTGTGCGGCTGGGAAACTTGGCTGGGGGGACTGGGCTTGGGGGGAACGAGGGCTTCTGTAGCTTAGAGAGCGACCTTGCATCGCTCAATAAATGAGACGCGGCGCGCCGTGGCAAAGTTGCAGCCTACAGAAATTTTCTTGTTTTTCGTTTGTAAAATTTTCCTACAACGTTCCGGAGATCACCAAACGGGTTCGTGCGCCTTAATTTCGTTGCACGCCTCCATTGGTCAATTAGGGATGGTCATTTCGAGTTTCAGGAAATCCTTCAGGTCGGACTCCCAAAGGCAGGCGCCCTGCGCACTGAAAATCATGTGGCCGGGCGCGATACCGTTTGCATTTTCGTGCGGCTTGAATGCCTGATAGAGGATGAGCCGCGACGGAGCGCCGTGTTTCTTTGCTTCGCCAACAACGGATTTCACGGATTCCGTTGTCCGGTCGTTTTGCGCAACCATTCCGAGCAGTGGGACACGGATTTTCCCTGCCGCTTCTTTCAGAGCCGACTGCAACGCCGGACTCCCGTCCCAGCTCAGCGAACCACCAGCTTGATCCACAACGGCTCGAAACAGCGCGCTGCGGCTTGCCGCAAAGACGCTGACAATCCCACCAAACGACCATCCCATCACAGCGATCCGTGAACCGTCTGCATCGGGCAGAGTCTTTGCAAATTCTGCCGCGGCGATTACGTCGTCCGCTTCCTGCTGCAGACGGGCGACGTAGCGTGGCCCGCGATCATCTCCAATCTCCTCGCTAAAAAGAGTTCCTTCGGATTTTCCGTATCCGCGCCTCTCTGGCACCAGGACAAGATAGCCGCTCGCGGCGAGCATTTTGCCAACATACGCGAATGGCCTTTCCTCTCGCTCGTGCCCCGCCCGTGAACCGTGGTTATAAATCACAACGGGGAAAAGTCCGGGACCTTCGGGTTTGTAGAGGTAAGCCTCGATTGCCAGTTTTCCACTCGTGTAGGACACCCCTTCGTAGACGCGCGACGAATCGCCAGTCTGTGCCTGCGCTCCCGAGACGCAGAGGAGAACCACCGCCAAGAGACCGAAATGCCGCATGCAAAACCTCCCTGCGTGTTACTGGCTCGAGGAATTTGCTGAAGAAGCAGCCTTTCCCTCTGCCCGCTTGCGACGCAGTTTTCGCACAAAGCGTATAACTACCCAGAGGCCCGGGACAATGACGATGAGCCAGGGGATGATGGCGGCGATGGCGAGGATAAGCGCGGCGAGGCTATCTGCCAGCACTGAACCCGAATCACGAAGGGCGTTGCCGATGGGCGCGAAGACGCCGCGGCTAACGGAACGCACTTCGGATTGAAAACTGATGTCGACGGCGACTTTTTCTGTTTCGTTGGCGAGCACTTTGCGCTGTGTGGCTTCGCTGTCGAGTTCGGCTTGCGCTTCGGCCAGTTTTTCCTGAATTTGCAGAAGGTCAGCGACGCTGACGCCGGGTTTCGCGAGCATCTTGCGCAGGCTGTCGCGAAAGTCGGTTTGGTTTTTGATTTTGGCTTCGACATCAATGACGGCGGCAGTTTTGTCTTCGGTTTCGGTAGAGTGCTGCGAAACCTTTCCTTGCTTTGCAGCAAAATCGAGAAGCTTGTTCAGGTCCTGCGGAAGAACGCGGACGGAAATCGTTCCGGCGGGAATGGAGTCGGGTGTAGTGCCGGAAATGTTGGAAGAAAGAACTTCGCATTGGATGGAGCCACAGAAATTGACGACGGCTTCGAGCGATTTGGCGAGACCAGAAGCCGGCTCAATGATTTCAAGCCTATGGTGGACGGCGACGTAGCGGGGGGCGGCGAAAACGGTGCCTCCCGCGATAACCAAAGCTGATTCCAACATCGTGGATTCTTTTCTCATCCACTGCCGACGGCTGCGGACTTTGCCTCGTCGACAGACATTTGAGCTGCGAATCGCGACACATTGTGAGCACAGCCGGTAAAGACAAGCGCGACAACGCAAAGAAGACTCATGGACTTACGCAGCATTGACAATCCCCCAAACGGCAGAATCCGCATCAGTAAAAGAGACGACGTTATTGGAACGCAAGAAGTTCAAGTTCTTGCAGTCTTAGACACCGGAAGGGCATCTTGGGATGGTCACGAAAGGACGTTTTCAACAATTCAGGCGGAATAGACCGCCCCGTTGGACCAGTTGCATTAGGATAGGCGTTCGCAAAGCACGACAATGGTGGGAGGCAACAGATGAAAAAGCTAATTTTGGCAGCGATTGCATTCGGGCTAATGGGGCTGGCGACCGCGGGTGGGGTGCAGGCTCAAGCGAAAGCCGAAGATCCGTTCGATGGACTGTGGCAAGGCTATGACGGAGAGTGGCGGCACGTTTCGCAACAACTGATCGCACTCGCCGAGGCCACACCCGAAGACAAATTCTCCTGGCGGCCCGCACCGGGAGTGCGCTCCACGAGCGAAGTTTACATGCACATCACGCTTGCGAATTTTTATCTGCTGAGCGTGACGGGGCCGGAGATGCCGTCGGACGTAAAACCAGAGATTGAGAAGAGCGTCACCTCAAAAGCGGAAGTAATCAAATGGCTGAAGCGTTCGCTGGAGCAGGTGAAAGAGGCTCGCGCGGCGGTGAAGCCTGCCGATTTGAAGCGGAAGGTCCGCATTGCGGATCGAGACGCCACCGTGGACGGCATGTATTTGCGCATCATCGTTCACGATAACGAACACATGGGGCAACTCATTGCGTATGCGCGTATGACAGGCGTCAAGCCACCGTGGTCAGAGAAATAGCTTGTTAAGCGCGGCCTTGTCTCTTTGCCTTTCGTAGATATCCATCCTTTAATCACAACCAACTGATGGGTCTTTTCCCATGCGTCATTCGTAAGTAGTTTCGTGGACAGCCGAGTCTACGAGGAATGACACAAGAGCGGTGCTTCCATGGCTTCTGCTGGTCGAATTGGCCGTCATTGCAGCATCTTGTCCCGTTTAGCAAAACGCCTTTCCTCCTTTTGCTCGGCTGGCTCTCCTTGCGGCTACGAAGCCTGCGCTGGAAAGACGTGGGACTATCGATTGCCTGCTTTTATTTCTCGGCCACTATCCGGGAGTTTAGAGCCCCCGTTCACTGGTCACTTGGGAAACGCCGACGAGTCGATACCGGGGACCAGTTTCAGCGCGTTTTTGTAGTAGATCTTTTTCAAAACTTCGTCGTCGAGCTGGAAGCCGTAGATGCGCCAGAAGGCGTGGCGCTTGCGGTAATACTCGACATATTCGTCGCGCGTTTCAAGACAGCGGAAATACCACTTGTATTCGTTCACCTCGTAGATGTCCTTGCCCATCAGAACGCGGTCTTGATACTTCGTCAGAAAATCGTGCGCGGAATAGGGCTGGCGGCCGAGTTCGGCAAGGACGGCGGCGATGTCCACGTAAACGTTGGGATGCTCATCGAAAAGTTTTCCGAGGCGCGCAAGATCGTTCCCGTGAAAACCAAGGTGCGCCGCAATAAATTTGGTGCGCGGGTGCATGGCGAACAAATGATTACGCTCCGTCATCAGCGTTTCAAACGGCGGATATTTTGAGGGCGGCCGCGCCCGTTGCGGAAATTCCTTCAGCTCGAGCCAGCGCTCGTTGTATTTGTCCCACGGATCGAAAAAGGCGGACGGCTCGGCGACGTGAATGAGCACGGGAATGCCGAGGTCGGCGCATTTTTCAAAAACGGGTGAGAATGCGGGATCGTCAACGTGGACGCGCTGGCCGTTGGCGTAGTGCAGCTCCATGCCAAAGTCTTTGAAGATTTTCAGGCCCTGTGCGCCGTTTTTCACGTCCTGCTCGAGGCGCGCAGTGACGCGTTCGCTGAAGCCGGGCTTATCGAGATCGCTGTAGTCCATGTTTGAAAAGACTACGAAACGTTTGGGATAACGGGCTTTCATCACTTCTACAGTGCGTTTGAGCGCTTCCCCAGTGCCGCCGCTGAGATTGACCATCACCTGCAAGTTGATGGAGTCCATTCCCTTGATAAGTTCGTCCACTTCAGCCGGCGTGGGATTCCAATGATGGCTGTGAATATCAATGAAGGGAAATTTTGCGCGCTCGAGTTTGTGTTCGGGTACAACAAGCGTGGATTTCGGTTCGTACTCTTCGATGGTAAGAGTCTTTTGCGAGCGGGGCACGTCTTGCTGTTGCGCGTGGAGCGGGCGGTGCGATGCGAGTATTGTTGCGGCCGCGACGATAGCGATAGCAAGGAAGAAAGCGGCACTGCGCCGAAAATTCATGGGCCCCCCATGGAGTCAGTCTATTTCGCAGGCGTTCATTCGAGATTTTCCCACGCGTGCTGCTGAGACCTCGAAACCTTTGACTTCTTCCGTTTCTTGCGAAGCTGATCTTTTGGACGCAGCGACGCTGAGACAGGCGTCTTGCCGTTGAGCGCTTTAGCCTGCAGGAGAAGCTGTTTCAGGTTCGCATCGCGCACCTGCGCAACGTCCTTAATTTTGACATGGCGCAGATTATGGCCTTCGCCTTCAAGAAGCCTCTTCGGATCTTTCATTGAGGCACCACGCGGGAAACCGAACGTGATGTGCGTTTTGCCCACACGCAAATAACAGAGCGGCCCATTGAATTCGAAGATTGGAACGCCCCAGGGATTGATGGCTTCACGAGCCGCGGGAACTGTCTTTTTCACCAATTCACGCAAAGCGTCCATGACATGCACGAGGGCGGGATTTTCGCGGGCGACATAAAGGTCAATTGCGGCGTTTGCGCCGGTCGTTTCGGGCATCGGAAACCCCTTGAAGCAAGGGAGTATTACACAATTGGGGCTGACGAACGGAGTCGCTGACGCCCTTCCTTTAGAATCAAAAGGGATTCCAAGAGGTAGCCTACGGATGGAGGTTCCACATGAAACAAAAAGCAGGTATCGCACTTGCGCTGCTGGGGTTGGCGTGTTTCTTGCTGACAGGTTGCCGGAAAACGAAAATAAGTGCGGAAGGTTCGCCAGAACAACAAGAACTGATGCTTGCGTTCCTTGCGGCTCACGATAAAGGGGATCTGGAGGCGGCCAAAGCTCTGGTGGATTGGGACGGTGTAAGCGATGACTACAAGGAGCACTTCATTAGGGTTGACCTTCAGGGCTACACAAAAGAGTTCATTAAGTCCATCGGATTTTCACCATTGCCCGCGTTGCGACCTGAATATTGGGACAAGTTCAATCTGCGGCCAGATATTTTTCTAGCGGTGGAATACGGCGACCCTAAAACACCGGGCCGGAGCAATCTGTATCCAATTGGAGAGAAGGACGGACACTATTTGATTGCTTTGCAAGTGCGCCAAAGTGCAGCGGGAGATTGGCCGTGAGTTTTATGAGAAAATCGGAAAAAGCCGCGCGGATTTATAGAAAATCCAGGGCACAGTGATAGTCGAAGAAGGCGTCTTTGTTGGCCTGGGCTTCGGCGGGGAAGTGAACCATCAATTCGTTGTAGGCGGAGCGAAGAGCGCCAGAAGCTCGTTGCACTCCGGGATGCGTCTTGATACAGACAGGATAGCCGAAGCGATCACCTTGTGCCTTCCAATCCGTGAAAAATTGGCGCTGATTCGTGAGGCCCTGGAGAATGTCGTTGTGGTAGGCCTCGAGTTTTTTCGGGGGCGTCATTCCGCGCGTGAAATTGACGAGTTGTTCGTACTCGGAATCCGGATCGGTGTATTCGAAATGGCCGTTGGCGTAATTCTGCATGCCCGCAATTCGAACGGCGGTAGCTTCATCCAGAACTTCAAAAATTGTCTTGAGATAAGCCTTTTCTGACGGCGTCGCTGTGGAATCTACATCATTCCAAACCGTGCGGCGATGCGGAATGGCTTCGTAGGCTTGCTCGACACTCAAGCCGAGGTTGAAAACAGGCGGAACGCCGTAATCGAGCGTCTGCGCCTCAACGACTTCCGGCCTATCGAGTGAACTCTTACAACCGATCAAGACAGTCAGCGTGAGAGCAAAAGCCACGCTGTGACAAAGCGTTCGTTTGTTCATCGTTCTATCCCGGCGCGGTTTTTGAGAACAGGGAATACGCGCACCAACACCAGATATCTCACAGATTCCAGAGTCTAGAGGCAACCGAGGCTTAAGCGGCAATGGCGGACTGGGCAAGCGCCCAAGCTCGCCGCCCTAAGGTCAGCGAGCCTGTATAAGCCGCGTGTTTCTAAGGCAGTACGAAAGTCCCAGAAGAATGAGGCCGCAGAACCATAGGGCAACTGCCCCAAAATTCCTAGTATGCCTAGGCGGCGAGCGGTGGGGACTGCGAGCCTGCAGACCGAACAGATCCATCGGGTGTCTCATGAGCAAACGTTTGAGCGTCGAGCTGCCAATCGCCCCCGTCGCGATAGGGCATGTATATCGGGAACGAGACGCGGCCATACGTGTCTCTGAACTTATTTCGGCGCTGTCCTATGCCCTTGACTTGACCGAAGGGCGTCCGATGGGACACTCAGCCAGAACCTGCCTGATTGGGATGCGCATCGCGCAAGCGATTGGTTTGCCGGTCGAAGCACAGGCGGACCTCTACTACACCTTGCTCTTGAAGGATGCGGGCTGCAGCAGCAATTCCTCACGGTTGTTTCACATATTGAATGCCGACGAAATCAAGGCGAAGCGTGACGTCAAAACGACGGATTGGACGAAAGTCGGCTGGGATAGCCTGCAGTATGCGATGACGCACGTGGCGACCGGTTCGCCGCTGCCGCAACGAATTTGGACGCTGTTGCACGTGGCTGTTACACAGCAAAAAGATTCCTGCGAACTGGTGAAGATTCGCTGCGAGCGCGGATCTGAGATCGCAAAAAAGCTGGGATTTTCGAATGCGGTCGCTTCCGGGATTCACAGTCTGGATGAGCACTGGAACGGGCGAGGATATCCGGACGGCTTGCGCAAGACAGAGATCCCGCTCTTTTCAAACATTGCCAACCTTTCGCAGACCCTGGAAGTTTTCTATGCGAACTACGGGCCTGAGAAAGCCTTAGAAGCAACGACGAAGCGCAGCGGGCGTTGGTTCAATCCTGAACTGGTGCGTGCGGCGGCTAAACTCTCGCAAACTGGGGTTCTTTTCAACGGGCTCGACGAGCAAGACTTGCTGGAAAAGGTTCTGGCAACCGAACCGGAACATCGCCAACTGACGGCGAATGAAGAAACCATCGACAACATTTGTTTCGCGTTTGCGGATGTGATTGACGCGAAATCTCCTTTCACCTATCGCCATTCGAACGGGGTGGCGGATGCCGCTCTCGAAATTGCCGAATGGTTTGGCATGAGCGATCAGCAGAAGCGGGAACTACGCCGCGCTGCGCTGCTGCATGACATCGGAAAGTTGAGCGTTTCAAACGACATTCTCGAAAAGCCAGGCAAGCTTACCAACGAAGAATGGCAAGTCGTTCGCAACCACCCTTATTACACATACGAAATTCTCCGCCGCATTCCGGCATTCGAATCCATTAGTGCTGATGCAGCTGCGCACCACGAACGGCTGGACGGCAAAGGATATTGGTTAGGGCTAACGGCGGCGGAACTTCCGTTGCCGTCACGCATTCTTGCGGTCGCAGACGTTTTCGATGCGCTGCGCGCAAAGCGGCCTTATCGCGATTCTCTTCCATTGGAAAAAGTATTCAGCATCATGCGCGAAGACGCTCCGCATGCGCTCGATTGGCCGTGTCTTGACGCGTTGATGGCGTCGAAATCGAGTTCAGAGTTTCAAGTTCCTGGCAGCCCGCAGGCTGCCATTGAAGCAAGGTAATCAAATTAAACAAGGAGTAAGTACAATGAAAGTTCGTCCCCAATATCTCGCGGCAGCAGTTGTTCTTCTGCTCCTGCCCGGATCATTGCTCGCGCAGGACTTTTTTATGACCACCTCCAGCGCCCGTTCCACTGCGTTGGGTGGCACGTATGTTGCGTCTTCTTCTGACGCTATGGATTCGCTGGCGGCGAATCCGGCCGGTCTTTCTTATCTACGCGGCCGCAACTTGAATCTTGCGGCTGATACTATTTTCGCGCGTGGTTCGTTTTCGAATTCCGCGAACAATGGGGCGCCCCTACAGAATTCCGCGGGCGTAATTCCATACGGCTCTTTCGGAATGCCGATCGATCATTCCAAGTGGAGCTTTGGCGTCGGCATCATGCCAGACCTGATGTCCAACGGCAACTGGAACTACGTAGATGCTCCTGGAGTGGCGGGAGCGAGCTACGGCTTGCAGGAACAACATTCGGCCATCTATGCAGTACGGATGGTTGGTGGCGTAGCGTATGCGGTGACGCCGAAGTTTTCTGTCGGCGCAACGTTCGGAGTGGACTACAACTGGAACACGCTGCATGCGCCTTACATTTTCCAGAGCCAGCCGCAGGTTGCGGGCTTGAAGACGCTGCTTGACCTTCACACGGACGGTTATGGACGAAACTATGGCGTCGGTGTGATGTACCAGCCTTCGCACAAACTGCAATTCGGCGCGGCATGGCGTTCGCGAACCGTGATTGACAGCTACGGCCACGCGAGCGGCGACATCAATGCGCAATTTGCAGCGCTCGGCATCAACGCACCTTCCGACTTCACATACTCAGCGGAAGTTCGCAACGTGCTTCCGCAAACGGTGACGGCGAACGTGGCGTGGCAAGCTACGCCGCACTGGTTGCTTGCAATGCAAGGCAACTGGATTAACTGGCAGGATTCGTTCGTGAACTTGCCTGTGGAACTGACGAACGGCTCGAACGCAACGATCAACTCGGTCGTTGGATCAACGTCGCTCAACGATGGCGTGCCATTGAATTGGAAGGACCAGTACGCATTTCACGTGGGAGCAGAACGTTCACTGACCGAGAGCACGGTTCTGCGTTTCGGTTTCGCGCACGCGAATGATCCCGTGCCAAGTTCGACGTTGACTCCACTGACGGCGGCTATCATGACCAATCAGGTTAGCGGCGGTCTTGGCTACACGCACGGCCGTTCGCGCTGGGAAGTGACCTACTCGTTCCATCCGACATCGTCACAGAACGTCGGACAGAGCGGCCTGCTTTCCGGCGAATACGACAACAGCACCGTTCACGTAGGTACGCAATCGGTGCTGGTCGGCTATTCGTTTAAGTTTTAAGTAATTCCGCGGCGGCGCGGCTTTGTGGGCGATTAGAGGTCGCTGGGAAAAGCCAGTGGCGCATTAGCCCGCAGAACCGCGCCGACTGCTATTTGGTCGCAAGTTACTCGAAAATTCTCGTACCAGACCTTCGTAAAGCTGGTAATGAGTTCTTCGGCAGGGCGTCCTGCGATTTGCCGGCCGGAATGAACCAAGTCGCCCCAGGTGTTCACCCGAGTTCCGCCCTTGATGAGGCTTTCGAAAGTGACCCACTGAGCCATGGCCGCGCCCATGGCATGGTCGATCCAACCGACTCTTTTGGCTGGAGCGCAGCTTGTAATTACGTGCTCAATCCGAGTTTCGAATGGGCGGCGGATCTCGATCTCAAGCCGGCTTCCGGGCTGCCAGGGGGTACCCTCTGTCCACTCAATTGCCCCATAGATATTGGCGAAAGTATTCCAACGGCTACAATCCGAAAAGACGTCCCAACAGAGACCGGGTTCGGCCTTTGTGATGACGGAGTACTGAAAACGAAACATAAGACCTCATATAAAAGCTCTCCGTAAGAGTGAATAAGTCAGCGAGGAGGAGCTAAGAATTTGGTAAAAATGATCATTATTTATACACTGTATTTTTAACGATGTAAAGAATATACTGCAGGCGTTTTCCACGGGGCTCAGATGCCGCGCAAACAGGATGCAGCATTGGAAGGCAAGATCGTGGATGTCGCGTACCGTTTATGGAGCGAACACGGGGAAGCCGCGCTGACCATGCGTGCTGTCGCACGAGCCGCGAAGACTACGACCCCCACCGTTTATCAGCGCTTTCGTGACAAGAACGATCTCAGGAATTTTCTAATAGAGCGCGCGCGGCAAAAACTGTTTGACGCGCTTCGTTCAGCCAGCACGCCAATCGAAATCTGCCGTAAAGCACTTGAGTTTATCTCCGGGCACATCAACGAATATCTGCTGCTTAGCGCGGATTGGAAGATCCGGTTTGTCCAGAAAATGCCCATGCGCTCTTTCGACTATTTCGTGGAGACGCTGGTCAAGGATCTGGGAGGTACTGTGGAAGACCGGAAGGAGCTTGCATTTCAATTGTTCGCGCTGATCCACGGGACCGCTTTGTTACAACCGACAGGCAAGGAAAACGAAAAAATCGCTGACGAGTTAAGCGAATCATGCCTGGAGGCGTGTTCTGCTTTGATCCGGAATGCGGGCTCGGAAAGAACAAGAAGGCAAGGCTAGCGACATCTCAAGAGATGCGCCTTACCGATCTGTGGTGAGTTGGCCAGGGTTACCGCATAGCCGCACGCGGCTCCGCTTGCAGTCGGGAATTGGGCTTCGTTTGGAAGAGTCTTTGCTTCAGATCTCGCAAGGTTCGTCCTTGTGCCGCCAGGATTCGCAAAAGAGGAATTCTCCAAGCAAATACTAGTCATTTCTTGCTACTGCCGCGGTTGCAACAAGAAATAGCCCGGCCAGCGATTCGGAAGCAAACGGGTTTCTTGTACCACGATCGCAACAGGAATAATAAAATCTCCTGTACGTGATTTAGTAGCGGGTTTTGCCTCTGTTTCTATTCGAGATTTGCAATGGCGCAACACGGTCTTTGTGTTCTGGACTGAAATGAAGGCTGACGCAGGAGTGCCGGAATCCACTGGCAACAGATTCACAACATGCCCAAATTCGTGAAGCAACGTAAGAATTCGAGCCCGCGTTGTCCCGCCGCCAAAATCACCGACGATTAGCTGTCTACCAAAGTTGTTTTGAATTAAGTCGGTGGAGCCAAGCGAAAAATGCACCCTGGCGTAATTTTCGAAAAACGCACCATGCGTATTGATGGTAATTGTTGATCCCGGACCAACATCTTGTGTGGCGCGGGCCACATAGGGGTGAATGTATTCGACATTTCCGTACGTGACTTCTCTTCGAAAGATTTCGCTTGGTCCAGCCGTATCCAGCGCGAAGCGCAAGGTGCGAAATTGCTCCGCAGGGTCGGGAAGCGCCTGTCGAAACCAAGCGGAACAGGCATTGTCCTCTGTCAGTATGGATAAGACGCCGGTGCGTGCGCGGGCTATGAGTTGCCCGGGCTCACCAAGGAGAGCCAGTTCAGTTTCGACAGGATCGGCAGGTTCTTCGGGAGACGCACCCGAAGAGCCGTCATTGATGGAAACAAGTTTTATGGAGTTTTGTGCAAGGACTACTTCTACAGATAGCTGGCATCCTACAACGTAGACGATAAAGGCAAACCAGATTCTTCTGGACGCAGGAAGCATAACAATCTCCTGGCCCGGACTGCCCTACCACCACCTCCCGTTCGCAACAGAAACTACAAATGCTCAGCAACGGTTCACGCCTGCGAGCGAGCGATCCGTCATCCGGTAATCGAGTGACGAGCAAAGGAGCGCGAATGTTTTGTGGAATCGAAGAATTTGAGGGAGATTTGACCAGCAATGAAGAATCGAATTCGTCGAATTCAGATATTACTTCCCATGTCATCGAAATAAAGAGACAAATCAGTTTCATCTGAGAAGTGAAGTCTGTTTTTGTTTCTGCGCTTTAACGAAATTGCGAAAGCAGTTCCAATTCAATCCTTAGGCACAAGCGCATAGCTGACGAATGCCAGTTTTGTACCGTCGGGTGACCAGGAGGGAACGTTGATGGTGCCTTGCCCACCGAAGAGTTTTGCCAAAAGGGTGATTTTTCCATCCTTGAGAGACATGAGGCGGAGTTGAACGTCTTTGTTTTCGGGGTGCCCTTCGACTTCTTTTGAAAAAGAAAGAAAAACCATTTGAGTACCGTCCGGTGACAGGTGTGGGAACCAGTCGTTCATCTCACCGTTGGTGATTTGCGTTTGGTCTGAGCCATCGGCGTTCATGCGCCAGATTTGCATGTGGCCGCTGCGGACGGAATTGAAATAGATGTATTTGCCGTCGGGCGAATATTCGGGACCGTCGTCGAGGCCTTTTGCTGTGGTGAGGCGCTTTTCTTCGCCTCCTTGTGTGGAGATAGTGTAGATGTCGAAATCGCCGTCGCGTTCGCCGACAAATGCAAGCGTTTTGCCATCGGGCGACCAGCCATGCCAATACGAGGGTGAGTTCTTTGTAATAGGGCGTGGTGTTCCGCCGACCAGCGGCAGGATATAGATTTGCGATTTGTGATCACCCTGCGTTTGATCGCTGATGACGAGATCTTTGCCGTCGGGCGAGATTCCATGGTCGTTGTTGCAGCGCGTGGCAAAGCCCGTGTCAATGACTTTCGGCACGCCGCCTGCCGCGGGGATGCGCTCGATTTTTCCATCACGATTGAAGAGGAGTGAGGCGCCGTCGCGCGTCCAGTTTGGAGCTTCGATGCGGCCCGGCGTTTGGTAGACGACTGTGCGGTCGGTGGAATTGACGGCGACGACCTCGAGGGCGCTGTACAGCGCAGCTTTATCCATGTCGGCAGGATAGGCCGGAGTGAGTTTGACGTTGGAGAAAATGGCCGTCTCGGAAAGATCTTTTTCGTGACTGCACATGCCAATGCCGACATAAATCGGCTCTGGAAGATGGATGCGCGGCGAGCTGCCTGCAAAGCGGAACTCACCATCTTCTCCGGCGAGCCATATCGTGAAATAGTCACCGTGTTTTTCGATGCGGAGACTCTTTGGAGACCACAATGCGGCTTGCGATTCGTGCGTGAGGCCGCTTTTTTCGTCGCGATACTGTATGGCCGTCATACCGTTACCATGGAGCGCAACATCCACATAAGGCGAATCGGCATCGAGGGTTTGGCGAATCATGAGGAGTGCCTTGCGATGGGGATTGACGCCTTTGCCGACGAAGGAAATGTCCGCCTGAACGATTCCGTCTCCGCCGACTCTAATCCACGCGAAATGGAAATTGTCTTTATCGAACCAGACGTTTTCGCCGCTGGCGGTGATGGTGTAGGTGTGCTTGTTCGGATCGTAGACAAAATTGCTCGGATGGAGAAGTGTGCCAACGTCGCCGTGCGCTTCAAAGAGGCCAAGGCTGGGAGTGGTGTCTTGCGCTGATGCACGTCCAGCTCCGGCACAGAGTATCAAAGAAAAATTGAGCAGGAGCGTCATTAGGAGTTTCTTTCGATTGGCCACGGCATGCCTCCGTGAGCAAAGACTCTATCGCAAAATCAGCATTGAGTTCTGCAATTGACGGTTCGCCTAAGGAAGAACATGAATTGACAGTTGCGGTAAGCGCCGCGATAATCTGCGCGAAAAAGAGGTGCACCTTGTGTGTTGAACGACGTTCCCTATTCCTGGCGTTCTTGAAAAGCGCCGTGGTAGTTCTGTTAGTAGGCATTCCCACGATTGCACAGACGGCAAAGACCTACGAATTCACTGTGCAGTATGACGTAGCGGTGAAAATGCGCGACGGCGTGACGCTTCGCGCCGACATTTACAAACCAAAGACTGATGAAAAATTGCCAGTGCTGCTGACGCGAACTCCATACGACAAATCGAAAACGTGGATTACGCCATTTGCGCACATCGCGGCGGCACGCGGCTACGTCGTCATCATGCAGGACGTGCGAGGGCGATACGAGTCCGAAGGCGAATGGTATCCGTTCAAGCACGAAGCGGAGGACGGCTACGACACGATTGAATGGGCGGGTTCGCTTCCTTACACGAACGGAAAAGTGGGCATGTTTGGTGGATCTTATGTCGGCGCGACGCAGATGCTTGCGGCGCTCGCGAAACCCCCACATTTGGCCGCGATCTGCCCTTCGGTGACGGCTTCGAACTATCACGACGGATGGACATACCAAGGTGGTGCGTTCGAACAGTGGTTCAATGAATCTTGGAGTTCCGGGCTTGCGGAAAATACGGCTGTGCGGCGATTTAATTCGCTCGCCGAAGCAATAAGCGGGATGAATACGCTGCCTCTGACAGAGTATCGAATTATGAAATCCGATACGACTGCATTGGCACCTTATTTTCTGGATTGGCTCGCACATCCGAGTTTTGATGAGTATTGGAAGCAGGTATCGATTGAAGATCACTACGGGCAGATTCAAGTGCCTGTGTTCACGGAGGCGGCGTGGTACGACATTTTCCTGGGCGGTTCGCTGCGAAATTTTGTCCGTTTACAGACAGAGGGGGGCACGGATGCAGCGCGCAAAGGGCAGAAGCTCTATGTTGGCACAGGAGGGCATGCCGGGGGATGGGGCGGAAAAATTGGTGCAATGGATTTTGGCGACAAGGCGCTGCTTGATCCAGATGAGTTGATGTTGCGCTGGTACGATCATCTCTTGAAGGGCGAGCCGAATGGCGCGGAGAACGACAAACCGGTAAAGATTTTTGTGATGGGGAAAAATGTTTGGCGGGACGAGGACAACTGGCCGCTTGCACGGGCCCAATCCACAAAATATTTCTTGCATTCGCATGGCGCCGCGAACGGAATCAGCGGCGACGGCATTTTAAGCACCGCGACGCCCGCGACAGAGCAGCGTGACATGTACAACTATGACCCGGAAGATCCGACGCCGACCATTGGCGGACCTCTGTGTTGCCAGGAGCTCCCATCAGGGATTGGTCCGCAGGATCAACGCCCCGCGGAGGCTCGAAGTGATGTATTGGTTTTCACGACTCCGCCGTTCACACAAGATTTTGAAGTGACTGGACCGATCACCGCCGATTTGTACGTTAGCTCTTCTGCTGTGGATACAGACTTTACGGCGAAACTAGTGGACGTCTGGCCAAACGGATTCGCGCAAAATTTAACGGACGGAATTTTGCGGATGCGGTACCGGAAATCTGCAGAGAAACCCGAATTGATGAATCCGGGCGAAGTGTATCGAATCACCATAGATATGTGGGCCACGAGCAACGTGTTTTTGCCAGGCCACAAGTTACGATTGGAACTCTCCAGCAGCGATTTCCCGCGCTTCGACAGAAATTTGAACACGGGCGAAGAGCAGGCGCGCGGAAAGCGGCTGGTCAAAGCAAACAACGTGGTTTTCCATGATAAAGACCGCCCATCAACGCTGATTCTGCCGGTCATTCCGGCTGCTAAGCCGTAAGGCAACGAGCCAAAACGCCGTTTGTCTTTACTTTTTATGTCTGAAATATTCAACTTGCCGCAGCCGCTTTTCGGCTTCGGCTTTCGTCTTATAGGGACCGCCCAGGTTTTTTCCCTTCTCTGAGAGAACCCTGTAACCGCCTGCCACTTTCTTGATCATTGCGGCCTCCACGCCGGGCCATGCCGCTTCTCCCGGCATAAGGAGTTTTACGAAAATCGGCATAGGCATCCATCGGCACTTTCGAGTAGAGCGCCGCTAGATGTTCAGGTAATTGCGAAAAAGAATCGAACTGCAAACCCCAGACGCAAGTTGCCGCATCAAATGTTCCGAAAATTCCGGCGAATAGAGCAGCGCCAACTTGACACACCTTGCGATGCAGCCTACACTACGGAGTTTTTAGATGACCTCTCTGGCTGAACAGGGAGGAGGGACTCACAACTGAACATGGATAAGAAAAGGCTCGATTACTACAAAAAGAAGTTGCTGGCGCGGCGGGAAGAATTGTTGAAGACGATCGCGCGCACCGAAGAAGAAGGACGCCAAGCAGACGACGATCCGACGGTGGACCTCGCCGATAAGGCAGCGAACTCATATACGAAAGAGTTTCTCTTCGGGATGACGAATACCGACCGCGCGTTGCTGAACCTGATTGACGTTGCATTGAAGCGCATCGAGGGAGACGAATACGGCGTGTGCGCGAATTGTGAAGAAGAAATGCAGCAAAAGCGGCTGGAAGCCGTACCGTGGGCAAAACACTGCATCAACTGCCAGGAAAAGGCAGAAAAGGGCCAGCTGTAATCGACCATCGGGCTGTTATCCAGTTGATATAATAATCTTTTAAGTAAGATCTAAAGGGAGTAGGCTTCTGCCATCTTGACAGAGCCCACTCGTTCTCCTTTTTTTCCTTTACGTTGGTTGGCAGAAGCACGCGACGCTCTTACGAGCATCCTAATTCCTGCGCCATGCCGGCTCTGCCGCGCTTTGTTGAATCATTCTTCGAGAAATCCTGTTTGCCAGACTTGTCTTGATGGATTTACGCGCGTACCGGAAAACATTTGTGCTCAATGCGGGCTTCCGTTACCGGACATGACTGCCGTACCGGGAGAAAAATTGAAGTGTGCTGCGTGCCGGATGGGAACATATGCGTTTGATTGCGCGAGAAGCTTCGCGCTTTATGAAAATGAAATCATTCGTGCCATTGTCCTGCTGAAATTCGAACGCATTGAGCCATTGGCGAAATGGTTTGCTGGGCGTCTTGCGGAAATTGTGGAGCAAAACGCCGAAGCATTGGCCGCAGACGTGATTGTTCCTGTGCCGTTGCATCGCGATCGAGAGAAAGAACGCGGCTACAATCAAGCAGAATTGCTTTCAAAGCCGCTCTCGAAAATACTGCGCTTACGGCACCAAGGAATTTTGCTCGTGCGAAAGCGGCCACGGCCAGCAAAGCTAGTATTAACGTTGCGTGAACGTTGGGCCGCAGTGCGTGGCGCTTTTGAAATACGTCCAGGCAGCCAAGTTGACAATCGCCGCGTCTTATTGCTAGATGATGTAATGACGACTGGCGCGACGCTGGATGCGTGTTCCAAGGCGCTTCGCGACGCTGGAGCCAAGTCGGTGGTGGCGCTCACGGTAGCCCGAGCGGCGCATAATCCGCTTCCCGCTGCAGGTGAGAGTTAGCCCAAGGGAAGCGCCATGAGCGCATTGCGGCAAGATACGCCGAATCCCCGGGGGCATAGGCCCCTCGCAGCGGTTGATTCCGCTGCGTCTTCCAGCGACACGCCCGCTGGTAGTAGATCCTACAACTCAGCTGTGCCCCGGCGCGGTTCGCTGATGCAGGAGCCCGTGTTGGTGCTCAATGCAACATACGAGCCTATCAACGTGACAGCCGTGCGGCGCGCGATGGTGCTGATGCTGAAGGGCGTAGCGCAAGCGGAAGAGATGCATAGCGCGGAAGTTCATTCTGCCGCGCATTCGCACAGAGTGCCGTCTGTGATTCGTTTACTCGCCTACAGACATATTCCGCAACAGAGCCGTGCACTTTCGCGGAAAAATATTTTGTTGCGTGATCGGAATACGTGTCAATTTTGCGGGCGCGTGTTTCCGAGTTCGGAGCTCACACTGGACCACGTTGTGCCGCGTTCGCGTGGCGGACGTTCTACATGGGAAAACCTTGTAGCCTGCTGCTACCGCTGCAACAACAGCAAGGGCGACCGCACACCGGAAGAGGCTGGATTCAAGTTGGCTCGCCGACCGCGACCGTTCACGCTGCACACTTCCCGGCAGCTCATGCGGCTGATTGGGCATCGTGATGAACGTTGGCGTAAGTACTTGTTTTACTAAGTATTTTCGCGGAATTCAGAATTAATTCAGAAAAAGTTTTCGGCGAAGGAAACCTTTTTCGCTGCCATGCATCTAATCTATCAAAACCACTTCGAGGACACACCCCGGGAGGCAGCTAGGGTTCACACCCTAGCTGCTTCTCTCCTTTTACGCCCAACATTTTTGGAAAAGAATTTCTTGCTGGAGATTTCAGGAATCGAAACTGTTTTTTGTGTCTGGCGGAAAACTCTTTAGCGCGGCTTCTTCGTCGGGAAATTCCGGAAAAACTTTGTAGAGTTGTGTGATCTTCAAAATCTCTTCCACTTTCGAAGAAAGACCGACAACCTTCATCGTTCCACCGCTTTTGATCACCGTCAGATAGTTACGGACCAGTTCGCCGATTCCGGAGCTATCGAGATAATCGAGCCCACGAAGATTCAGAACAATGTCTCGGCGTTTCTCAGCGACGAGGTTCGTAATGGCTTGGCGCAAAGCGCCCGCTTCGAAAGACGTGAGGCTCCCTTTCACATCCACAAGCGATGCAGGTCCATTCTGCCGGATGGAGATCGTAAAATTCTTTGTGCGCGGAGGTATTGGCATACCTCTCTATTTTACCCGGCTGAGGGCCAATGGGGAACGCTCAGTGTATTTTTGAAGCCGGCCAAAACTATTGGCGCAACACGACGCGGAGTCCGCGACGCCAATTCTCAGCCAAACCAACCCGAACGATGTCCAGCTGTGGTGAAAGAGCGCTCATTAATGCGTCCGTAGCGGGGTGAAAGCGCAAAGCCGGCGCCACCAGATAAACGAGAGGCGGAGAGGCTTGCAATTCAATTCCGGGAAAATATCCATAGCGCGCTATGTCGCCTCTCTCTAGATGCCTCTTGATGCGAAGCCAGTAATCGGCGGCTTGCAGAGGCAAATTCAGGAATTCAGTTGCTTTCAGTTCGAGGATGGCTAAACGGCCACTGCGCGTGACGGTCAAAATATCCAGGATGCCGTGGTCTCCGCCCGCGTTCGCCAGAACTTGCGCGTAAGCAAATTGCGGATTGAGTGCAGCATCGATCCGAGTTACGTCTTCGCGAACCAGCGTCTCAAGCCAGCGTTCTGGTTGCGCTCGAAAGAGTGAGTGCATGACATCTGAAGCGAGTGGATGGCGGCGGATTTCGAGTTCGTGGAGCAATTGTTTGAGTGCGAGCTGATTGGAAGAAGTCAATTCCTCGCGCGAATCCGGCGCACCGAAAAAGACTTTCCCGTCCTCCCATCGCGCGAAAGACAACCCCCGAAACCGCAAACAAATCTGCCGCAGAGGAACGGACGGATGCAGGGTGATTCGAGATGGAGCCAGCGATGTAACAGACTCCAGTTCGGAGCGGACACGATCGAGAAGCGATTGAGTCTCGCGGACCGGAACGAGCCACGATGAGATGTTCATCAGCGATGACGGATTGATTTTTTCGACTGTTTCCCGTGAGCGATCGTATTCATAGATTTCCATGGGCAAGTTTGGGCTTATTGCCGGAAGGAGGTGCGCCATGGCAGGCACGTTTTCCTTCGGAAGGAGGAGCCGAACACCGGCAATAGGTCCGCGCCCATGAAAGGAACGCAGCCGCTCGAGCCAGAGTAAAGCGAACGTCAGGCACCGGCCTGCGTTGGACGAAGACTCGTTCTCCGGCGCGGCCAGAATGGCCCAACTCGTCCTGTTTCTGGCTTTCAGCACACCTCGAGCGTAATTTCCGGAAAGCGAATGCTCCAGATCCTGACGTATGGAAAACGATTCCGCGACGTCATCAGGAAATTGCGTCGCGCACAGTGCCTCAATCCAACGGCAGAATTCTTCGCGGCTTTGATCGCGAGCCGAGCGTTCGACGGCAACACGCACGAATTCAAGGCGATCCGGGCGCGAACGGCCAAATCGTTCGACTGCCAGAGCCAGACGCTCTTCGGATTGGTCGGTGATAGCCAGAACCCGGCGAGTAAGATTGTGCTGCGACGACCAAAGATGAAGCAGCGGTTTTTCGCCCCTGCCTCGGACTTCCCAGGAGAGCGCTGAGAGTGGCGCGACGCGGGCGCCATTTTCCCGCAGCTCAACCGGGCCAGCAGACGCCAGCTCGCGCAGATTGGCTTCCAGCTCGACAGATAACTCCACGCCGGAGATTTTAAGGAAGTGTTTACCGAAATGCTATTTTTTATTATCGGTAAGTTTCAGTCCGCTAACCGTCACCAAGGGCATCTGGTAGTTCCAGGAGTTGGGGACGTGATCGAAGGAAATCTCAAAATGCGCAACCTGGCCGGGCTTGAGACCTTCGAGCGACGGCGGCAGCAGCGGGCGCGTTTCCCTTAACGCGATCTGATCCATGCTGTCGCGAAATTCAATGGTGGCGTCCACCGCGAGAATATTTCTATCGCCCGCGTTCAAAACATCACCTTCCAGAATTTTGATCTCCTGATTCAAGAAATTCTCGGCCTGCTTCATCGCAAAATTGCCCAAGTGAATGTTGGCGGCGTAAGCCCGTTCCTGTGCGCCGAAAGCCGACTGAGAAATCCTTTGCGCCGAAGGCCGCGGCGAGGATTTGAACAGGAGAAAATAAGCGCTGACGCCAGCGAGAATCACGACGAACGAAGCCAGAATTTGTTTGCGGGCTCCGCCTCCCGACTGCGGCGCTTTTGTGGAGTCATTCTGAAATGGGGTTTCCATAGAACCGGAGCCCTATCTGCCAAATTCTAACCGCTGCACGAGCGGTTCCGGAAGGCCAGCTTTTCTCATGCGCGACTGTACTTTTCTTATTTCGTAAGTAACGCGCCAGAACTCCACAGTGTGATTTTGCAAATCGGCTATTGCGAAAGCGGCGCGTGGATCGGCGTCGCGTGGCTGGCCGATCGAACCGGGATTGAGAAGATAACGTTTGTTCGGCTCAATTCGCAAGGGAGCAAAAGTTTCGTTCGGGCGAGGACGGATTTGCAAAACTTCCAGATTGCTGTCGAGATACGCAAACCCGCCTTGATGGTGCGTGTGCCCAAAAAACGTGACGGAAGCGGTGGAATCCAGCAAGCCTTCGAGAGCCTGCGCGGGTGTAAAGACATATTCGTCTTCGTCCTGAAACGCGCCATGCACCAGAACAATTCCATCCGTTTCAAGTGGCCCTTGTGGAAGTTCGGCAAGCCATTTCAAAAGTTCGGGCGACAACTGGGCGCGTGTCCAATCCACGGCCGCTTTCGCGACTGGATTGAAATCCTCGGTGCTCATGATTCCCGCAACGGCCTTGTCGTGATTGCCGCGAATGGATGATTTCGCTACTTTGCGAATATTCTCGCTGACTTCCGCCGGATCGGGACCGTAACCGACGATGTCACCGAGACAAACCGCCATGTCGTAGTTTCCCGCTGCCTTGGTCAGGGCCGCTTCAAGTGCAGTGAAGTTTGCATGGATATCACTAAGAATCAGGATCCGCATAGCCAGTGTCCGAAAAGTGGACTTGAGTATAGATGAACCAGTTCGCGGATGCACGGGCCGGAAAGCAAGAGGCGATTTGGACGGATGAGAAGGAAAAACGTCGCGCCAAAATAGGAGCAGTTTCTAAAGAAATTCCGGGAATTTATCAACGATAAGGAAAACAGTTTCCCGTTTCAATTTGTTTCGAAAAGATAACCCGCTTGCTCGCTTAAATAACAATTTTTTTAATTCGGCCGACGAAACATTTGCAGGTGCGTACTCGTCTATCACAGTGCAGCCGGTCATTGAGCTGTATTAGGCAGAGAAGCAAAAACCCCGCGGTGGCAGCCGCGGGGCAAATGACACGCAAGTCTTTCCGGCGGTTAGTCCAGGAAGAAACGGTGTCGTCGGGCGAATCTACTCGCCTCGGCATGCGTGTGTCAACTCCTCTCGCAAGATACCTCGAGCTCGCAGGCTGACTCGATCCTGTGTGAAAGGAAGTACACTTATGAAATCCAATGCAATCGTTCGCACCGTAGCGCTTCTGGCAGCCCTTTGTGTTTCGGTGCCGGTTTTTGCGAAACCATTCGTGAAGACCATCAACATCACCCAAACAGCGAAAGTGGGCCAGACAACGCTGCAAGCAGGGGAATACCGGCTCTCCATCGATGGAAATAAAGTCACAGTTCAGCATGGCAAGGACCAGGTCGCCCAATCCGAGGGTCGCTGGGAAGATCGCGAAACCAAGTCGGATTACGATGCAGTTCTGCTCGGCGAAAATGGCCAGGTGAAGGAAGTTCGTTTTTCGGGACAGAAGCGCGTTTTTGTTTTCAATGAATAGCTGAGAAAGGCTGCCACTTGGTGAATCTACTCCACGGGACGAGAGAGAGGCTGCAGCTTACTGCGGCCTCTCTGCTCATCCCCTTTTCGGCAATCTGCGGCTTCCTTCTCAGGTGTCAATTTCCCGCATTGGCGGCGGCTGAAACCAGCTCAATGCTCTCCCGCTTGGCGAAACGCGGAACGTTACTCTTTTCGAGGTCACGAATATTATTTCAACGAACCAGCATGCAATCCCCATAGCTGTAGAACCGGTATTTCGCTTCGACAGCGTGATGATAAGCATTCAATACGTTTTCTCTTCCCGCGAAAGCACACACCAAGGCAAGCAGTGTGGAGCGCGGAAGATGGAAATTCGTCAGCAGCGCATCCACAATACGAAACGTGAATCCGGGGGTTATGAATAAACGAGCTTCCGCCTTTCCCGGAACTACCAATTGCGCCGCCCCTGATTGCATAGCCCGTAGTGCCGAATCCTCCAGAGCACGCACGACAGTGGTTCCTACAGCCACAATTTTTTTTCTATTCGCACGCGCAGCAGAAATTTTCTCGGCGGCCTCCTCGGAAATTTCGTAGGACTCCGCATGCATAACGTGGTCTTTCAAATCCTGTACGTGGATCGGCTGAAAGGTGCCAAGGCCAACGTTGAGTGTAATTTCACAGGTATCGGCACCTCGTTCACGAATTCTTTCGAGAATTTCTGGAGTGAAGTGCAATCCGGCGGTAGGTGCTGCAATGGCACCAGGTCGTCTGGCAAAAACCGTTTGGTAACGCGAGCGATCTGAACTTTCATCTTCGCGCTCGATATAAGGCGGTAAGGGCACATGGCCCAGCTTCTCTAGAAGCCGATCCACATCATCCTCAGACATCGACCGAAATCGGATTGTCCTTAGCCCTAGCTCACCTCTACCAGTGATTTCACCTTCAAGCTCTCCATCGCCAAAAATGACCTGCTCGCCGACTGGCAACTTACGCCCGGGCCGAACTAGCGCTTCCCAGATGTCGCCTTCAACTCTCCCCGTCAAAAAGACTTCGACTCTACCTTGCAGATGCTCTTCTCGTGTTACTCGCGAAGGGACTTGCGCCCTTAGTCCCTTTCGCATCCCGAAGAGCCTCGCGGGAATAACCTGCGCGTTGTTGTAGACCAGCAGTTCAGTCCTCCCAAGAAACTCTGGAAGTTCAGCGAACGCTCGATCCTCTATCTGGCCGCTCAGCTGATCGAGAAGCAGCATCCGCGACGCATCCCGGCGTTCTAGCGGCCTCTGAGCGATGAGCTCGGCCGGGAGACTATATTCGAAGTCCTCGATACGCATGGCACGAAGTGTATCAGTGATGCGTAACTTGATGAAACCGGGCTGCTTAGAGTGAGCCACTGCCCCAAAAGTCCAATCCAAATAGGGGTGAAGCCCCACAGACTTCATAACGCCCTACCTTCTATCGTAATAATACAAAACGGCTTAAGGGATGTTTGGAGCCCTAGATTTTATACTTGACAATGATATGCGCATATTTTATGCTTTACACGCAGTAAGTTTCGAAGGAGACATGATTATGAGCAATTTGAACCGTTGGGAACCTTTCACGGGTGGCTCGGGACTGGAGTCCCAAGTCAACCGCATGTTTAATGAGCTTCTTGGCCGCTCTCAGGAATCGAATCTTACGTCCTGGGCGCCAGCCGTGGACATTTTCGAGAATGAACACGAGCTGATCGTAAAGGCCGATTTGCCCGACGTGAAACCGGAAGAGCTCGACATTCGCGTCGAGAACAACATCCTCACGATTCGCGGAGAGCGCAAATTCGAGAAGAAAGTGGACGAGAAGAACTACCTGCGCCTTGAACGTTCGTACGGTTCGTTCGCCCGCAGCTTCTCTCTCTCGAATACGGTGAACTCGGAAGCGATCAAGGCTGATTACAAGGACGGTGTCTTGACGCTGACAATTCCGAAACGCGAGGAAGCGAAACCGAAGCAGATCAAGGTAAACGTCGGTACTCAAGCGGCGGCTGCCGCTGCTCGCTAAGGGAAGCTTAGCCGGTCAAGCAGAAACGAGGGGCTGGCGGATCGCCAGCCCCGTTTTGTTGCGAGAATGTGTCCAAAAAGGGGAAGTGTGATGTTGAGATTCGACAAAATGACGGTCAAGGCGCAAGAAGCCTTGCAGGAATCACAGGAAATCGCAGCGCGCCACGAGCAACAGGAGATTGCTCCTCTACATCTGCTCAGCGCTCTAGTCGCCCAAACTGACGGCGTTGTTCCTTCGTTGCTGACACGCTTGGGTGTAAGAACAGAAACTCTTTCAGGTGAGATCGAGCGCGAATTGGGCCGCCTGCCGAAGGTTCAGGGATTTTCGCAGCAGAATATGGGACGCGCGTTGAATGACGTCCTCGAGCAGGCATTCAAAGAAGCCGACAAATTTAAGGACGAATACGTTTCCACAGAACATATTTTTCTCGCGATTGCGGGGAAAGACCGCGATCCAGCTGGACAACTTCTCAAAAAGCACGGAGCAACGCACGAAGCAATTTTGCAAGCGTTGACGGGCATTCGCGGCACGCAACGCGTGACTTCGCAAAATCCAGAGGCCACCTATGCTTCGCTCGAAAAATACGCGCGCGACCTGACCGAGCTTGCACGTAAATCGAAACTCGATCCGGTGATCGGCCGCGACGAAGAGATTCGCCGCGTAATGCAGATTCTGGCGCGGCGCACGAAGAACAATCCCGTGTTGATCGGCGAGCCGGGAGTAGGAAAAACCGCGATCGTGGAAGGACTCGCGCAGCGCATTGTTTCCGGCGACGTGCCCGATGTTTTGAAGACGAAACGGCTGGTTGCGCTCGATCTCGCAGCGCTGGTTGCAGGCGCGAAATTTCGTGGGGAATTCGAAGATCGCCTGAAAGCAGTCTTGAAAGAGATTGCGGAAGCCGAAGGCCAGATCATTCTTTTTATTGACGAGCTTCATACGCTCGTAGGAGCCGGCGCTGCGGAAGGCGCGATGGATGCTTCGAATATGCTGAAGCCGGCACTTGCGCGAGGCGAGTTGCGTGCGATCGGCGCGACCACGCTGAACGAATATAAAAAATACATCGAAAAGGATCCTGCGCTCGAGCGTCGCTTTCAGCCTGTGCTTGTCGCCGAACCAAATGTGGAAGACACGATCGCGATTTTGCGCGGTTTGAAAGAACGCTACGAAGTTCATCACGGAGTGCGCATCAAGGACGCAGCGATTCTTGCCGCGGCTACACTCTCACATCGCTACATCTCCGACCGCTTTTTGCCGGACAAGGCTATTGACCTGATCGATGAAGCAGCCGCGAGCCTGCGTATGCAGATTGATTCACTACCTACCGAGATTGATGAAATCGAACGGCGCATCCTGCAGCTCGAAATCGAACGCCAGGCGATGCTCAAGGAGACCGACGCGCATTCGAAAGAGCGTCGTGGGCAGATTGAAAAAGAGCTGGCGAAATTAAAGGAAGAGTCCAGCGCAAAGAAAGCTCGCTGGCAGACTGAAAAGAACGCTATTTCCAAAATCCGCAAGCTAAAAGAGCAGATTGACCAATTAAAAGCGGAAGAACAACGCTACGAGCGTTCCGGCGAACTCGCAAAAGTCGCGGAAATCCGATATGGAAAGATCGCTGCGGCCGAAGCAGAACTTCGCAAGGCGGAACAACAGTCCGACGCTGTGCAAAAAGGCTCTCGCATGTTGAAGGAAGAAGTGGACGAAGAAGACATCGCGAAGCTCGTAAGCAAGTGGACCGGAATTCCTGTCGGTCGTTTGCTCGAGGGCGAAGCGCAAAAACTTGTGCACATGGAAGAGCGCTTGCGCCAGCGTGTGGTCGGCCAGGACGACGCACTCGGCCGCGTTTCGAACGCGGTTCGCCGCAGCCGTGCAGGACTCTCAGACACAAAACGTCCTATAGGTTCGTTCATTTTTCTGGGACCGACCGGCGTGGGCAAAACCGAGCTCGCTCGCGCGCTTGCGGAATTTCTCTTCGACGACGAAAAGCTCATGATCCGCATAGACATGAGTGAGTATATGGAAAAGCACAGCGTCTCGCGATTAATCGGCGCGCCTCCGGGCTACGTCGGTTATGAAGAGGGTGGACAGCTCACCGAACAAGTGCGGCGTCATCCATACTCGGTTGTGCTCTTTGATGAAATCGAAAAAGCACATCCGGATGTATTCAACGTGCTCTTACAAATTCTGGAGGACGGCCGTCTGACCGACGGCAAAGGCCGTACCGTGGATTTTCGCAACACGGTTTTGGTGATGACGAGCAACGTTGGCTCAAACGCGATCTTCGAACTTTCAAACAAAGATCCCGAGCGTGCCCGCAAAGAAGCGATGGATGCATTGCGCGCTTCGTTCCGTCCGGAGTTTATAAATCGGATCGACGAAATCGTAATCTTCAATCCGCTCGGCAAAGAGCAACTCGGACGCATCGTTGATCTGCTGCTCAAGAGCGTGGAAGCACTTCTCGCAGAACGCCAAATTACACTGGAGCTTACGCCCTCGGCAAAGGAAGTCCTCCTGAGCGAAGGCTACGATCCAGCTTACGGAGCACGGCCGCTGCGGCGCACGATTCAACGGATGATTCAAGATCCGCTAGCATTGCAAATCTTGGAAGGCAAAGTTCTGCCAGGGGATCACGTGGTCGTGGACCGCGATGGCACGCGCGATTCGATGAAGTTCGAACGTGTGCCGCCGAAACAACCTGCAGCCGCAGCGCGTATCTAATTGAGTAGGGCTTTCGAGGAAGGGGTTCGGGCCAAATGAGAATTCTGCGCACGACTTTGTTGCTAACCGCTTTGACGTTATTTCTCGTCATCGTTGGTCAATATCTAGGCGGCCGAAGCGGCATGATTCTCGGTTTAGGCTTTGCAATTGCCTCAAACGCGTTCGCATATTTTTTCTCCGACAAGATCGCGTTGTATTCGAGTGGCGCTCAACCTGTTTCTCGCGAACAGCTCCCGCGCCTATACCAAGTGATGGAGCGTCTCGCCGCGAAGGCAGATCTTCCAGTGCCGAAGCTGTATGTAATTCCCGAAGACGCGCCGAACGCGTTCGCCACGGGACGCAATCCGCGCCACGCTTCCGTCGCAGTTACGCAAGGGCTTCTGCAAATCATGAACGACGATGAGCTGGAGGGGGTGATTGCTCACGAGTTATCCCACGTACGCAATTACGATATATTGATCAGCTCGGTGGCTGCGACTCTGGCCGGGGCAATCACATTCCTGGCTCACATGGGATTCTGGTTTGGTGGCGGAAGCCGCGATGATCGAAATCGTGAAGGCGGCGGAATCCCCGCACTCTTGCTCGTGTTCCTCGCCCCACTCGTAGCGGCGCTCTTGCAGCTAGGTTTGTCGAGACAGCGGGAATACAGCGCAGATGAAACCGGCGCGCGCATGGTCGGCAATCCGAATGGGCTGATTAGCGCACTCCAAAAGCTGGGTGCATATAACAATCGCATTCCGACGACTGCAATTTCGCCTTCCACAAGCGCTCTTTGCATTGTCAAACCACTCTTTGGCGGCGGTACGATGTCCTCTCTGTTTAGCACGCACCCACCACTCGCGGATCGGATCGCCACCTTAAGGGAATTGAGTATCGCTACTCGACGCTAGTAGCATGCAGGGATTTTCCGCTTGAGTGTGACAGGGCATGTAAACTCTGCCGGACGCCTTTCAGGCGGGAGGCTGCATACCAGATTGAAGTCATTTATTTTGTGTAGTTTATAGAAATCTCGGCACAGGCTGGCTTTGGTTAGCGAACTGCACTGTTATTGAATGCGTGTTGGGGCTCGCTGAGGGAGTTGAAGTCATGAGTTGTAAGGACACTATCCATTTGATTTGCTGGTACTTAGAGGGGAAGCTCTCTCCTTCTGTCTCAAAAGACATTGAGCAACACTTGGGAACTTGCTCCAACTGCCAGCTCGTGCTGACTGCGGCTACAAGTACGCTCGATCAGTATTTTGCGACCTCTTCGGATTCAGAATCGTCGACAGCCACCCAAGCAGCCTGATTTTAAAGTATTTACAATCAACATTTTATGGAAAGGACCGAGTATAGACTCGGTCCTTTTTGTTGTTTTGGCCACAAGAGCCGACACACTTTCCGCTACCGGCTGAGCCAGAAAAAATTACAGTGGACCCAGTAGGAAAGTAAAGTTTACGTGTACTAGTACTTTATGCGGGTGCGGAAGGATGCCTCTCATTGAACGGGAAAGTAATCATTCAAAAGCAGTTAGGCAAGCCACACGGCAGGTTTCCCGTTTGGCCGGGTAGGTGCTCCTTCCCAAGCACAGGGCGGAATCGCCAAAGGAGATGAAGTACATGAGCGAGTATCAAGAGACGAATATTCAGAGCACGACCGGAACCCCGCGGTGGGTTGGGCTGGCCGTTGCTGTTCTAGGCGGCGTTTCGCTGCTCGGTTTAGGTGTGGGATTCAGTGCGTTAAGCCACGCCAATAGCGTCGAGCAGACAACGCAAGCCTCTTTTAAGCAACAGAACGATGCGCTGACACAGCGCCTGGCCAAAGATGACGAGATCAACCAGCAACTGCAGAGCGATTTGAAGGTCGTGACGGACAAGCTAAACGTCACGCAAGCGGACTTGATCGCGGCGCGCAAAGCTTCAAAATCGAACGTCGTAACCTACGACAAAAAGCTGAATGCGCTAGGCCAAGACGTTAACCAGAAGCTCGCTGGCAAGGCGAACTCGGAAGACGTTACGAAGCTGGGAACTGATGTTAGCGGCGTGCGTACCGATCTCGATGCCACGAACAGCAACTTGCAGATGGCGCGCAGCGAAATGGGCACGCTCATCGCGCGTAACCACGATGAAATCGACCAACTTCGCCGCATGGGCCAGCGCGATTACTTCGAATTTACTGTTAGCCGCAAGGGCGGCGCGCAGCACGTTGGTTCGGTTCAGGTTGAGCTGAAGGACACCAACACCAAGAAAAACCAATACACGATCAATGTTCTGGCCGATGACAAGAGCTTCGAAAAGAAAAATCGCTCCGTCAACGAGCCTATCTTCTTCTACACCGGCGGAACGCGCCAGGCTCTGGAACTCGTCGTGAACAAGGTCACCAAGACTTCCGCGACTGGCTACCTCAGCATTCCGAAGTCGGCAACGACGGCTGCTGCTTCAACTTCCGGCTCCGGCCAGTAAAACCAGACCAATTTTGCTGAGCACATCTCCATCGCCAATGGAGAATCACCCAAGGGAGGATTCGCGAGAATCCTCCCTTTTTATTTAAAATGGCGCTTCTGACGCATGGTTCATCCAAATTGGCCAACGTACCGTATTGAGACAAGGATGGGTCTGGACAGGGCAAAAACCTTGTGCCAAGCTCTTTGCCAGCCCGGCGGACCTACTACTTCATACCGCAGAGCAGTTCCAGGAGGGACACTTATGAAAGTACGTTTTGCAACATTGACGGCGGCGACTCTCTTCGCAGCCACTCTTGCCATGGCGGCCGACGGAAGCTGGACGGGCTGGATTTCCGACAGCCAGTGCGGCGTTAAAGGCGCAAATGACAAAGCCGGCGAATGCACCACGAAGTGCGTAAAAGAGCATGGCGCCAAGTACGTGTTCGTGAATGACGCAGACAAGAAAGTCTACGCTATTGACGCTCAGGACAAAGTGGCGGCTCATGCAGGCCATCACGTCACCGTGAAGGGCAGCGTGGACGGCGACAGTCTCAAGCTAACCAGCATTGACATGGCCGCACCTGCCAAGAGCATGTAATCCCGATTTTTCGGGTTTTCAGGAACGGGCGCTTTTTTACCTAGCGCCCGTTTTCTTTTTGTCTGCGCCTCCGCTAGGATATTTTCTGGCTATGACCACTACACTTCTTCACGTTGGCAAGGCAATCACTCCAAATTCGGAAATTCACGACGCCGGAATATTGATCCGCGACGGCGAAATTGAACGTATCGGCAAACGCGAAGAGCTTGAACTTCCCGCCGATGCTGTCGAAGTTCGCGCCGAGGATTCAACTGCTATTCCTGGATTCATTGACGTGCATATTCACGGCGCCGGTGGCCGCGACGTGATGGAAGGGAGTTCGGACGCGCTCTCCGTAATTACTCAGCGCGTTGCCAAGTATGGAACAACATCTATTGTCGCCACGACCGTAACGGCTTCAACGGACGATACGCTGCGAGCCGTGGAAGGCGTTTCCAAATACATTCCTCAGCAGCTTGAGCATGATGACACGCGCGCGGAAATTCTTGGCATTCATTTTGAGGGACCATTTCTCAGCAAAGAACGGCGCGGAGTTCACCCCACCGAATTGCTGCAGCAGCCTTCTGCGGAAGTGCTTCAGAAATTTCTGCATGCTGCTGCGGGCAACGCGCGGATTCTCACAATTGCACCCGAACTTCTTGGCGCGATGCCGTGTATCGATGCCGCGCGCAGCCTTGGCATGGTAGTTTCGATTGGCCACACGGACGCAACTTACGAGCAGGCTCGCGCCGCGATTGCGCACGGCGCCCATCATGCTACCCACGTTTACAACGCGATGCGCCCTTTTTCCCACCGCGATCCAGGCGTCATCGGCGCGGTGCTGACTTCGACTGACGTAAACGCCGAACTTATCGCCGATGGAATTCACGTCGACGAAATCGCGATGAAAGTGCTGCTCCAGGCCAAGGGGCCGGAACGCGTCGTGCTAATTAGCGATGGCACACCTGCAACCGGCATGCCTGATGGAAAATACACGCTTGGCGGAGTAGAAGTGACCGTTGTAGATGGAGTTTGCCGTAACGCAGAGGGAAAACTTGCAGGCAGCACACTTACTCTCGATCGTGCACTGCGCAACATCATTGCACTAGGCGTTCCTCTTGCCAACGCCGTTCGCATGCTCACTTTGAACCCCGCCACCGTTCTCGGTATTGAATTCAAAAAGGGTGCGCTGCGCACTGGCGCCGATGCGGATATTCTTCTGTTAAATGAAGCGCTGCAGGTTACACACGTTTGGACACGGGGAATTGCGAACTAGCGCAGCCTCTCACTATTCGGCGACTTCCGCGACTAGCTCAATTTCAAAGCATGCACCGAGCGGAAGCTGTGCGACGCCAATCGCACTGCGAGCATGTTTTCCCTTTTCCCCGAAGACTTCCTGAAACAGTTCTGACGCGCCGTTCGCGACAAGGTGATGTTCCGTAAAACGCGAAGATGAATTGATCAAGCTAAGCACCTTGACGATTCTCTGAACCTTGTTCAGGTCACCGAGCGCATGCTGCATGGTTGCCAGCACATCAATCGCGGCATTCCGCGCAGCTTGCTTACCTTCTTGTGTCCCAAGCTCCGCGCCGAGCTGTCCTGCCCATGGTTTCCCTTCTCGTTTTGCAATGTGGCCGGAAACAAAAAGCAGATTGCCGGTTCTCGCTGTCATCACAAACGCGGCAGCAGGTGTAATGGGATCTGGCAATGCAATCTGCAGCTCTTTTAGTTTTTCGTAGACGGACATGGCAAGCCTTTCTTACTTCGCAAAATCGACCGCGTCTGTATTACCACCACAGATGAGCACAGCCACGCGTTCTTCTTTCGTCGGCCGGTATTTCTTAGACGCTAGAGCCGCCAAAGCGGCTGCACCTCCCGGCTCTGCGGCAATGCGCACTTCCCGCCAGAGGAGCTGCTGAGCCGCCCTAATTTCGTCGTCTGTCACAAGCAGAACTTTTTCCACGAACTTCTGGGCGAGAGGGAACATTAGTTCGCCGACACGCCTCGGCGCAAGCGAATCCGCCGCAATTCCTCCGGCTTCCGCGTCTACGGGCTTTCCAGCATCAAGTGCCCGCATCAGTGTCGGAGCCTTTTCCGGCTCTACCGCGATGATACGAACTCTTCCACCGTACCAAGCCGCGATTCCGCCGATCAATCCACCGCCACCGACCGCTACGAGCAGGGTGTCCAATTCCGGCACTTGTTGTTCCAACTCCAGGCCGACCGTTCCCTGGCCAAGCAGTGTTTCCCGTTGATCAAACGGATGGATCATCATCGCGCCGGATTGCGCGGCCCATTTTTGGCTTTCGGCGTACGCCTCCGCGAACAGACTGCCATCCACGACGAGTTCTGCGCCGTAAGAACGAATACGCTCAATCTTTGTCTTCGAAGCAACTGTCGGAACGTAAATTCTCGCCGGCGCATTGAATTTGTGCGCGGCAAACGCCACGGCAACTCCATGGTTCCCGCCAGATGCGGCGACGACTCCCGCTTTCGGCACTTCACGCGTGAGCAGATTAGTGATCGCGCCCCGCGCTTTGAATGATCCGGTGTGTTGCAGAAGCTCCAGCTTGAGAAAAAGAGGGAATTCGTCAAGATCGAAATCGGAACTCGCTATTGAAACGAGCGGGGTGCGCCGCACATGTTGCGCAATCTTGCCATACGTCTCTTGAATCTCCTCACGTGTAATCTGCGAATGGTTTTGCGTGACGCTCATGGTAGAATCTCATTGTACTTCGGCATTTAGCTAAATGCACAACTGCCATTTTGGACGGGGAGGAGCATGCATCGGGATTCCGTATTTCGCGCTCTTGCAAATCGCAACAGGTTGCAGATTCTGGATTGGCTGAAGAATCCGCGCAAGCACTTTCCGCCTCAGGTGGACGGCGACCTTGTCAAAGATGGCGTTTGCGGGCTTTTGATCGCGCGCAAACTCCGCGTCAGCCATCCGACTGCGAGCGAGCATCTGAAGGTGCTGGCACAGACCGGCCTGATTCGCGGCAAGCGCATTAAACAATGGACTTTTTACAAAAGGAATGAGCCAGACATTCGCGCCTGGAAGCGCTCTCTTCTGGCAGAGCTGTAGATTCAGCTTTTCTTTTCTGGATTCAGGGGGATGTTCAGTTCTGCAGCAAGCAATTGTGCATTAAACGGACTGCACGCAAAATAGCGGTCTCCTACTTTCAGCGTCGGCACTCTGCGCTTGCCATTATTCGCCGCGATGACGATGTCTTCGCCATCCGGGTCTTCTTCAATATTGATCTCTTCGAACGCAACTCCGCGCTTCTTCAGAAACTCTTTCGCACGCCAGCAATCGGGGCACCAATGCGTGCAGTACATGATGATCGGTTCCACGTTCGCCCTTTGGGAATGGTCTACGTCGTCGGAACAGGAGTGCTGCGGCGTCGCGGTGCGTACTCCGCAACCTTGATGCGGACCAGCGCACGCTGCAACGCGGCGGTGGCACGATCCCAATCCATTTCGGTCGCGGATGTTCCCGCAGCGATGCGCTTTTCGGCGCGTTCGAGCGCAGCCTTCGCACGATCAAGATCAATCTCTTCTGGACGCTCCGCCGTTTCCGCCAGCACTGTTACGCGATCCTGCAACACTTCCGCAAATCCTCGAATCACCGCAATGGGTTCAGAAAGCGTTCCGCCCGCGGTGCGATAGCGCAGCTCCCCAATACCCAGCTCCGTGATGAGTGGCGCGTGCCCCGGCAGCACGCCGAGCTCGCCGTCTGCGCCGGGAAGCGTCACCTCGGTAACGCCCTGGCTGAGAAGCTGCCGCTCTGGAGTCACGATCGCGAGTTGGATAGCTTCGGGAAACATTCCGTCTCTACGCGCTTGCCTTCATCTTCTCGGCCTTTTCGAGAACTTCCTCGATCGTGCCAACCATGTAGAACGCCTGCTCCGGCACATCGTCGTACTTACCTTCGACAATTTCCTTGAAGCTGCGCACCGTGTCTTCAATCTTCACGTACTTGCCTTCAAGACCCGTGAACTGCGCCGCCACGAACATTGGCTGCGAAAGGAATTTTTCGATCTTGCGCGCGCGATTGACGGTGCGCTTATCTTCGTCCGAGAGTTCTTCGATACCGAGAATCGCGATAATGTCCTGCAAATCCTTGTAGCGTTGCAGAATAGATTTTACGCCGCGTGCAACAGCGTAATGCTCTGCACCAACAATGCGCGGATCCAAAATGCGCGAATAGCTGGCCAGCGGATCAACCGCCGGATAAATTCCACGTTCCACGATTTGCCGCGAAAGGTTCGTCGTCGCATCCAAGTGCGTAAACGTCGCGGCAGGCGCAGGGTCCGTGTAGTCGTCTGCAGGCACATAAATCGCTTGCACCGAAGTGATTGAACCGGACTTCGTCGAAGTAATGCGCTCCTGCAGTTCGCCGATTTCCGTGTTCAAGTTCGGCTGATAACCCACGGCGCTCGGCATGCGGCCCAGCAACGCCGAAACTTCCGAACCTGCCTGCACGAAGCGGAAAATGTTGTCGATGAAGAGCAGTACATCCAGATGTTCCTGGTCGCGGAAATATTCCGCAACGGTCAGGCCGGTCAATCCCACGCGCAGACGCGACCCAGGCGGCTCCGTCATCTGCCCATAAATCAACGCGCAACGTGACTTTTCGCTATTGCCCGGCGTAATAACGCCGCCTTCGCTCATTTCCAGCCAAAGGTCGTTGCCTTCGCGCGTACGTTCGCCGACACCCGCGAACACCGACACGCCGCCGTGTTTCATCGCAACGTTGTGAATCAATTCCATAATCAAAACGGTTTTGCCAACGCCCGCGCCGCCGAAGAGGCCGATCTTTCCGCCCTTCACGTACGGCTCCATCAAGTCCACAACCTTGATGCCCGTCTCAAACATTTCCAGAGTAGTGGACTGATCTTCAAGCGTCGGAGCCGGGCGGTGAATCGGAAAATAGGTATCCGTAACGATCGGCCCCAACTGATCCACCGGCTTGCCCAGTACGTTCATCACGCGGCCCAGCGTCGGCCGCCCCACAGGGACTTCGATGCCTTTCCCCAAATCGTACGCCTTCATTCCGCGGACCATGCCTTCGACCGGTTCCATCGAAACCGCTCGCACGCGTCCTTCGCCCAGGTGCTGTTGCACTTCCGCGATGATGTCCAGCGGTTCCGGAACGTTATAGCCTTCGCTCGTGATGCGAACCGCGTTGTAAATCGCAGGCAGATGGCCTGATTCAAATTGAATGTCGAGCACAGGCCCGATGACCTGCACGACGTGTCCGAGGTTTGCGTATTTCTCTGCCATGCTTTCTCCTACGCGGTCGATGAAGCGCCGCTGACAATCTCAATAATTTCTCTGGTAATCGCCGCTTGCCGAACTTTGTTCATGTGCAGCGTCAATCCTTGAATCACTTCGCCTGCGTTTTTCGTAGCCGATTCCATCGCCGTCATGCGTGCCGCATATTCAGAGGCTGAGGATTCCAGCATCGCTCGCAATACTTGCGTTTCCACATACCGCGGCAGTAGGCGGTCGAGTAATTTCTCCGCTGGTTGCTCGTAGATATAATCCGTTTGCGAATTTGCATCGCCTTCCATTTCCATTTTTTCGACAGGCAGCAGTTTTTCCACGGCGAGGTTGGCCGCAATCACGCTCTTAAATTCGGTGAACACAATGTAAACTGCATCAATCTGTTCTTTCTTGTAAAGCTCCGTCACCAGGTTCGCGATTTCCCGCGCAGTCGAAAATTCCACACGCGCCAGCACATTGATATATTCCGCCGGAAATTCAAAACCCGCTCGCTTCAGCGCATCGCGGCCTTTCTTCCCGACCGGCACAACAGAAACTTTCTTATCTTTATTCGCGCGAAAAACTTCATTCGCCTTCTTCAGGATGTTGGTATTAAACGCTCCCGCCAGGCCACGCTCACCCGTCAGCACAATCACCAATACGCGCTCTTCCGGCCGAACGGCGAGGAGCGGATGCTGCGGTTCATCAATGCGGCCCATAATTGAGCGCAACAAACGCGCCAGTTCCCGTGCATATGGCCGCGCCGCGAGAGCACTCTCCTGTGCACGCCGCAACCGCGCCGCTGCAACAAACTTCATCGCACGCGTAATCTGCTGGGTGTTCTTCACCGAGCGGATGCGGCGCCGAAAATCGAGAAGTGTGGGCATTTTCCGTTTCTAAGTTCTTACTTCGCAGCCGTCGCAACAGAAGCGGTGAAACGCTCCTTGAATGCGTCGAGTGCGGTCTTGATTTCCGCTTTGATCGCGTCGTCCAAAGCTTTCTTTTCCGCGATGCTCTTCAAAATCGAACCAGCGCTGGTTTCGACGTATTCGAGAAATTCCTTTTCGAAACGCCGCACTTCCGGCACCGGAATATTGTCAATCGCGCCGCTCGTGGCGGTGTACAAGCTCAACACCTGTTTTTCAACACTCAGTGGAACGTACTGATCTTGCTTCAAAACTTCCGTCAACCGCTGTCCTCGCGCAAGCTGCGCTTGCGTCACTTTGTCCAGTTGGTCAGAGCCAAATTGCGCGAACGCTGCCAACTCACGGAATTGCGCCATGTCGAGTCGCAACGTACCCGCCACCTGACGCATCGCTTTGATCTGCGCGTTGCCACCAACGCGGCTCACAGAAATGCCCACGTTGATCGCAGGGCGAATACCGCCGTTGAACAAATCCGCTTCCAGATAAATCTGCCCGTCCGTAATCGAAATCACGTTGGTCGGAATGTATGCGGAAACGTCACCCGCTTGCGTTTCAATCACAGGCAACGAAGTCAGCGACCCCGCGCCCAGCTTGTCGTTCAGCTTCGCCGCGCGTTCCAACAAGCGCGAGTGAAGATAGAACACGTCGCCCGGAAACGCTTCGCGTCCGGGCGGCCGGCGCAACAGCAAAGAAATTTCGCGGTAAGCCTGCGCGTGCTTCGAAAGATCGTCGTAAAACGTAACCGCGTGGCGCTTCGTATCGCGAAAATATTCACCCATCGCACAGGCAGCGTAAGGAGCGATGTATTGCAACGAAGCCGGTTCCGCCGCGGAAGATGCGACCACGATCGTGTAGTCCATCGCGCCGGCATCCGTCAGTACTTTCACGACCTGCGCAATCGTCGACCGCTTCTGCCCAATCGCGCAGTAAATGCAAATTACGCCGCTGCCCTTCTGGTTGATGATCGTATCCAGAATGACGGCTGTTTTCCCCGTCTGGCGGTCGCCAATGATCAACTCGCGCTGTCCGCGGCCAATCGGAATCATCGCATCAATAGCCTTGATACCGGTTTGCAACGGCTCGCGCACCGGCTGCCGATCCAACACACCGGGAGCGATGCGCTCCAAAGGATTGCGCCGCTTCGCCGCAATCGGGCCCTTGTCGTCCACCGGAACGCCGAGCGGGTTCACCACACGGCCAATCAGCGCCTCGCCCACCGGCACGGACATAATCGTGTTCGTCCGCTTGACCGTGTCGCCCTCTTTAATCGCCGTGTATTCGCCGAGCAACACTGTACCTACCTGATCTTCTTCGAGGTTCAACGCGATGCCGTAAACGTCGTGCGGAAACGCGAGCATCTCGCCCGCCATCACTTTTTCGAGCCCGTGAATGCGCGCAATGCCGTCGCCGACACTGATCACCGAGCCGACTTCCTCGACAGCGACCGTCTGTTCGTAGTTCGCGATCTGTTCGCGAAGTATTTTGCTGATTTCGTCTGCCTTGATGTTTGCCATGCCTGCTCCGTTACTCAATCTCGCCACGCGCCGGCGAAAACTCCAGCGCGAAAATTCTTCGCTATTCCGCTGCCAGCTTCGCCCTCATCTCATTCAGTCGGTGTCGCAACGACCCGTCATAAACCGTGTCGCCGATCCTCACAACCGCGCCGCCTAACAGCGTTTTATCCACTGCGTACTTCGCTTCAATCTTCTTGCTGGTCTTTTTTTCAAGCGACTGCACGAGAACTTTTTTTTGTCCTCCGCTCAATTCAATCGCGGAAACTACATCCGCTTCCGCGATGCCTTGCCTCTCCCGGATCACAGTCTGAAACGTCCCCGCAATTTCTGACAACATGTGCGTCCGGTGATGATCAATCACAAGGAAAAGAAAGTTACGAAGGATTTTACTGCCGCCAAGTCGGGCAGAAAGTTTTTCGGCAACGGCGTGCTTTTCCTTGGTCGTGACGGCAGGGGTTGCGAGAAAATTTCGCAACTCGGCTGATTCGGCGTACGCGCCGGCAAAGTCGTTCAATTGCTTCAGTACAGGTTCTGCTGCGCCCTGTTCCAGCGCTACATCTGCCAGTGCATTCGCGTATTGGAGGCTCGCCGACTTCAATTCGGCCTCCCTTCGAGCGACTCCACAAATGCGCTCACCAACGATTCCTGTGCCTGTGGCGTCAGTTGCTTCGCAAGCAGCGATTCCGCTCCATCCACCGCTAATTTCGCTGCCAGCGCTTTCAATTCCACCCGCGCCGAGCGCTCTGCAGCTTCAATTTCCGCCTTAGCAGCCACAGAAATTTTCTCCGCGTCGGACTTCGCCATTTCGCGGATGCGTTCGGCATCGGCCGCCGCTTCTTTTTGTGCAAGCGCGCGCAATTCCACCACTTCCTGTTCAAGCCGCGCCAAGCGCGCCTCCGCGTCGGCCAGTTGCTTATCCGCTTCTGCCTTGATTGACGTTGCACGCGTGATCGCCGAGCTGATTGTTTCCGCATTCGCTCGAAACTTTGGAGGCAGTACTTTGCCGAAAATCCACAAAATCACGGCCGCGACAATCGCAAAATTGATCCACTTGAATAATCTGTCCGCACCGCCCATTCCAGCCGAGCCTTCTTCCGCGGCGGAAACAATCGAAGCGCACACGAGCAGAACCGCAGTCACACTAACCGCTAAGAAGACGAACCGGCGCAAACTCATCGCGCCCCGCTTGGAGAGGAAGTCTCTAGAACGCGTTTGGCAATTTCGGCGGCGAGCTGAGGCACTCCCGCTTCCAATTCGCGCTTCGCCACAGCAACTTCTTGAGCGACTTTCTCTTTTGCCGCGCTGACTTCTGTCGCGGCCAAATTTCGCGAAGCTTTCAGCAGAGCCGCACGCTCATCCAAGAGTTTTTTCCGCGCCGCTTCCTGCTCGGCATAAACCTTCGCCCGCGCTTGCTTCAACGCTTCCTGGTATTGCTTCACTTTTTCCGCGGCTGCCGCCTGTGCGGCTTCAGCTGCCTTTTGAGCACCCGCAGTGCGAGCTTCGCGCTCCGCCATCACAGCCAAAAGCGGCTTAAAGAATAGAAACTTAAGGACAAAATAAAGAACGATAAGAATCAGGACTGTAGGCACAGCCCCGAGGAAGAGTTCGCCTAGTTGGTGACCCAAATTACCCATCTAAATTGTATTGCCTGAACCTCGTGTTAAATGAAGGCCGCGTTGCGGCCTGTGTTCGCAGGCTCGCCATACCCCTACCCGGGAAGGAGCACACAGCCGACCCTAAACCACCGACCCGAACACTAATTTATATCATCGGTGCGTATTTCCGTCAACGCAAGCAAGATTCAATTTGTCGTGATTTTTCGTGGAAAAAATGGAGGAAAAACCGCTACTTGGTGGGCGAATTCGCGGCGGAACTCAGGTCATACACATGGCGCAAATACACTTCGCGCTGGCTCCGGCCCATCGTGAAGTGAATCGTCTCTCGCAATTGCTGGTTTCCTTCGAGCACTTCAAAAGTACGCTCAATCTTATTCCCATCCGGTCCTTTGAAGTCGGAAACGAGCCGGTATTCATTCCATGTTGCGTCGAATTCCTGGTTGTCCGCGTCCTTCGACTTCTTCACTTTACGACCGTCGGTGTAAAACGTGCGGTGCCGGTCGTAATCGTCGGTCATCTTAATCGCGGGTCCATCCTGCGTAAATTCCAGCGTCTCTGATGGACGCATCAATTCCTGCATCTCTTTGCGTTCATCGTCGCTCATGCCACCGCGGTGCATACCGCCGCCATAGCCACCGTGGCCTCCGCCGGGATATCCGCCGCCCGAACGGCCGCCGCCATTTCCGCCTCTCCCCGAATGGTCTTTATCGCGCGGACTCGTGCTCTCGTCCTTATTCAACTTCCACGCGCCAGTAAGATCCTTCTTTCGCGGTACATCCGGCGCAGGCTCCGTTTTCGCAGTTGCCGCAGTACTTGTCGCGGCAGCTGGAGGCGGCGCCGTCGTCTGCGTCATCGGTCCCGGCGGCGATTGTGCTTGCGCCGCGAAACTCAACGCGCAACAGAACCCGGCAGTAAATATTCCCTGATGCAAAATTCGCTTTATGAGTAGAGACATCATTCCAATATTCACTTCCCCTAAGGCAAAGCAAAAGTTCCCGCGATTCTGCGGTGTGTTAGTTTGGATGCAAGATGAGGACTACAAGAGGGCACTGGCGAGAATTAGTTTGCCGTGGCGGTAGCCGTCACTGGGGCAGGGCCCTTCGAAGAATCCAGCAAGAATACATTCTGATCTTCCGTCAGCACGAATAACTGCTTTCCTTCTTTCACAAATACAGTCATCGCCACGGGACTCGCAAATACAAATTCATCGCGCTTCGTCATCGTAGTCAAATCGTACAGCGTCAGCTGTCCGCTTTCATTCCCTGCGCAAAGCAGCTCGCTATCCGGCGAAATCGACGGCGCACGACCGAATAGCTTCCCCGTTTGAACGCCGCTATCCAGTGCGTACACCAATATCCGGTTTGCGTCGTCGGTTACAGCAGCGTAGTTGCCAGCCGCAGTGCCGCGTTCTAGCCGGAATGACTGTTTTCCCGTGACCGCAAAAAAACTTCCTGTTGTTTTTCCCGTAATCGGATTTATGGCTTCAACGAATATGTCGTCATTCCCGGCGCCTGCGGCCTGATATTTTTGCTGCATGGCAGGATCGCTCTTCCATTCCACTTTTGCGCCTTCGGAATTCGCCGGCCAGTAAACGAGCATCAGTTGCGACTTGGAATCGCTCAGGAGTGTTGGGACATTTTTCGGAAATGCGCGTTTCCAAAGCGAACCTCCGTTTTTGGGATCGATTGCTTCCCACGTTTGGTCCTTGCCAAATTGAGATTTCTTGTCGTAGTTGATCTTGAGCAGGATGCTCCCAACCATCCGCGTCCCTTCTTCTTCGATCTTCATCGCTTCGGAGCTCGACCCGTTCGCAAGATTCATGCGCCCGATCACGGGGTCCTTATCGTATTTCTCCAGTTTCGGAAAATCCGCGTAAGCCGCTTGATCATCTCCAAAATAGACTCCGCGATACCCGCGTACATGAAAAACTTGTTTATTCTGCTCGAGATTCCACACACCGCCTCGATAGCTCATGGAAAAAGCCAGCCATTGCACATCCGGTGATACGGCGGAAGCTCTCAAGCCATTAATTGAACTTTTGGGAAGGGTGATCGCCTTAGTCAGCGCGTTCGGAAATTTGTGAATGCCAATCCGGCCGTTGCTCAGCTCCACGGCAAAAGTATCTCCGTACACATCGAGTGCTTTCATCTGGGTCGCCAGCACAAGATTTTTCTGTTCCGTGTCGGCCACCCCCAGCGCGTAGTTCTTCAGCGGTCCGGCAATCACATATCGAGGATTTGCAGCTGCACGCAGCGTGGCGCCGAGTGGCATCCGCTCCGTGACTTCACCCGATGGGAATTTGAACACCGGTGAATTCGCAGGTTTTTCCGTATCGACTGCCGCGATCAGGTCGGGCTTGAGGAAAACAAATCCATTCGCAAAATACCTGTGCGTCGAGCCGGGAGTGGAGACCGTCGACTTCGTCTGCAAATCGTACGCAATCAGATTGTCCGTGTGAGAAGCCGCCACAAAATAGCGGGAATCCGTGGAGAACTGCATATTCAGAAATTCCGGAATGTCCTGATGAATGATGGCGGAAATCAATATCGCCAGGTACTCGCCAAATTGCGGCAAGTGGAAGTCTTTCTTTTGAAAAACGCGAGCGCTGGTCTGCACATCGTAAAGCGAGAGATCGAATTCCATACCGTAACACGCCAGCGTATTTCCGTCCGGAGACAGCGCCGTTTGTCGGCATCCCTTGGAAAGAACGAGTTCCTTCACAAACGTTTTGCGCTCATCTTCTATGTTCCATGATTCCACGCGCAATCCGGGAGTGTAGAAGACAACTCGCTGCGAATCCGGACTGAACTGCGCCGGCTTTGCTTGAGGCGCGGGGATGCGAAAGAGAAACCCCAGAGGTTCCCGCTGCAGAACAAAAATGGTCGACTCATCCTGCGTCAGCAAATATTTCCCGTCGGGACTAAACCGGATGTTTCTGATTTCATCGCGCAGCGGAGGATCCAGGGTTTTCCTGCTGAGCACGTTGTGCAGCTTTTCCTTGTGCCCAAGCCCGTTATAGTCGAGCACCGCCGATTGCCATTCGGTGAATTCACTTGGTTCGGCCACAGGATGTTGCTCAATGCACGCCGCAGGAAGTGTCGCCAGCTTCTTCTGCATTTCGCGAAGCCGTTTCGACTCCGGGCTCGTTGTTCCGAAAAAATCTGAAAGCCAGCTTCCGGTTTTTCCTTTCGTATCCGCGAAACGGTCCCAGAAATCGACAAAAGCCTGTGGCGAATATCCGGCGCGTACTATCGCCCGCAATGCCACCTCGTCTGCAATCAATTGTTCCTGTTGCTCCTGCTTTTCTGATGCGCGTAACACGTTTTTCTTTTTCGCAGCAATGTCCGCGAGTTCCACATATTTCTTGAATATCTCCTCGCGATTCCCGGGCTGAGTTACCCCAAGCACATCCCGGAAAATCCGCGCCATGCTGCCTGCCTGCTGGCGCTCCACAAGATGGCCCAATTCATGGCTCAGCACTCCGGCGAGTTCGTCTTCATTTTTCACATAGCCAATCAGCTTGCGCGAAACGTAAATCCGACCGCCCGGTAAGCCGAATGCATTCGATACAGGCTGGTCAAACACAAAATATTTGAATTTGAGGTTGCTATCCGGCAGTTGACGCGCCAGTCTGTCGCCGATGCGCTTCAGATACTCTGTAATCCGCTCATCTTCAATAACATGGAATTCCCGCTGCACTTGTTCCGCGACGGCGTCGCCCACATCCATTTCTTGTTGCGCGGAAAAAAAATCCGCATCGCGATCGCGTGCCGGTAACGTCGGAGCAGAACAGCCTTGCTGCTGCCCAAACGCGGGAGTATGGATCAGAAAAAGGAGCGCACCAACAACCGTGGAGAAAAACCTCGACCTGAAAGCCATGTTTTCTCGCTGCCGTGCAGTGACTTGGCCGCGAGATTAGCATCGAAAATAGTGCAGTGCAATGCCGCGGGGACCGCGACTTAGGAGAAGTGTTTTCGGTCTGTTTGCTCCAAATACTTGGAGAGGTCCGTCGCACGAGGAAGCAGCGCAAGCGCCCCCAGTTTGCGAAAGCGGGCAGCGCGGGCGCGATAACCATATTCTCCCGGCGCAATAATCGCCATGAACGGCACGCTCGCATCGCGCGCCGCCAGCGCATCATCTATATTGTCCCCAAGATACAGTGCCGTTCCCGGATCGCGTTTCCCCAGAATTTTGTACAGCCCTTCCGGACTCGGCTTGATCTTTTTCACGTCATCCATTGTGATGACCGTTCGAAAATGCTTCGTTCCTGCCCATTTCGCAAACGTATAAGTGAATTCCTGCCGCGTCCGCCCCGTAAACAAATTTAATTCGTACCGTTTTGCCCACCGTTCAATCTGTTTCGGAGAAACAATGTGCTTTTCGTTCCGCACGTTTCCTGGCTGCTCAAGTGTCCCCCAATAAAATCTACTGAAGTCTTTCTTCGCTTCCTCATAATTCAAGGGTTTGCCAAGCGACGTCACCCAGCTCGCCACCATTGCCCAATCGTCGTTATTCCCGGGTTTCGCCTTCCATTTGTGCAGCTCCGCATACGTGACGCGCTTGCCCGTCAGATGTCGCACCGTATCCAGCGCCGAGCGCCAGTACGTTCCCCGTACGTCCACTAGCACGCCATCCACATCAAAAATCAAAATCTCCGGAGAAACCGTCTTCTTACCGCGGCTGGATGTCGGCACGTTTCCTCGTCAAAGTATCTCGTAAAATTCTGGGGCCCAGCCCACGATGCGTCAAGCCAACGGGAATGCCATAATAGATGCAACGAATAAAGGAGCACTTCATGGCGAAGTACGCGGGTGTGGATTTCATCGATTTCGATTCGCAATTGACTGACGAGGAAAAACTCGTGCGCCAAACCGCGCGCGAATTCGTCGAAAACGAAATTATTCCCATCATCGAAAAGCAGAACCGTGAGGCTGAATTTCCCAAGCACCTTGTTCCGCAACTCGGCGAACTCGGCTTTTTCGGCGCGAATCTCCACGGCTACGGTTGCGCGGGCATGTCCAATGTCGCCTACGGTCTGATGACACAGGAACTCGAGCGCGGTGACTCCGGTCTCCGCAGCTTCGTTTCCGTGCAAGGCGCGCTTGTGATGTATCCGATTTACACCTTCGGAAGTGACGCGCAAAAAGACAAATGGCTCCCCCAACTCCAGCAAGGCAAAGCCATCGGCTGCTTCGGCCTCACCGAACCGCAATTCGGTTCGAATCCCGGCGGTATGCTCACGCGCGCCGTGAAAAAAGGCAACAAGTACGTACTCAACGGCGAAAAAATGTGGATCACCAGCGGCTCCATCGCGGACGTCGCCGTTGTCTGGGCCAAATGTGAAGATGAAAAAATCCGCGGCTTCTTAGTGGAAAAAGGCACGCCCGGTTTCAAGGCATGGGACGTTCACGGCAAATGGTCGTTGCGTGCTTCCGTCACGAGCGGTCTCGCTTTCACCGACTGCGAAATCCCCGAAGACAATTTGCTCCCCGGTGTCATAGGTCTGCGCGGCCCGCTGAGCTGCCTCAATCAAGCGCGTTATGGCATCGGCTGGGGTGCCATCGGCGCGGCCATGGCTTGTTACGACACCGCTCTGCAATACGCAAAAACGCGCAAGCAATTCGCCAACAAACCCATCGCTTCGCATCAACTCGTTCAGGAAAAACTCGCCTGGATGATCACCGAAATCGTCAAAGCACAGCTTCTCGCGATGCACGTTGGCCGTCTCAAAGACGCCGGCAAAGTCGATCCAGCCCACATCTCCATGCTCAAAATGAACAATGTCGCCATTGCGCTCGAAATCGCCCGTAAATCCCGCGATGTCCTCGGCGCAAACGGCATCGTGGACGACTTCTGCATCATGCGCCACATGAACAATCTCGAATCCGTCTACACCTACGAAGGCACCAACGACATCCACAAGCTCGTCATCGGCGAAAAAATCACCGGCATCGCCGCCTACGTTTAAATTTCAGCCAACCTCACGCGCGCACAATGAATCTTGTCTTTCCGTGGGCACGCGATATACCGTGTTCTCTGGGAGATTTTCATGTTTTCTCGCACACGGCTTACATACTTGCATTTCGCCCTTGGACTCCTTCTCGCGCTTCCAACTTTCTCCTCCGTGGCGTCAGCTCAGGCGTCCGCCCAGGTCAAAACTGTACCCGTGCTCGTAAAGCCCAAAATCCGTACGATCACCGCCTTCATCAATCTCGATCGCGATCAATACAAAACGCAGGTCGTCGATGCCCTTCAAATGCTTCGCCGCGCAAAAACAACATTCGAATCTCGCGGCTACGAAGTCGAAACCATCCGCATCGCCACCCAACCATTCCCCGAATACACTAAAGGCCTAACGCCCGCGCAGACCGTCGCGTTTTTCAAGGAATATGACGCGCTTGCCGAAAAAGAGAAATTCGCTCCCGGCATCGGCCCCGCAATGCTTAATGCTGACGACCCCGAATCCCAAGCCGATCTCCTCGCCGAAATCATCGCCAACACAAAACACATTCGCGGAAGCATCGTCATCGCCGGAGAAGACGGCGTTCGCTGGCGCGCCATAGGGGCAGCGGCGCGCGCAATCAAGAAACTTGAAGACACCACCGAACACAGCCAGGGCAATTTCAATCTCGGCGCTATCGCGGACGTTCGCCCGCTCTCGCCCTTTTTCACCGCCGCCTATCACACCGGCTTTGGCCATCAGTTCGCCATCGGCCTAGAGTCCGCGAACGTTGTCGCCGAAGCCTTCCGCGGCTCGACCGATATAGATGCCGCGCGCCAAAAACTTACCGATATGCTGACGAACCACGCCACCGAAATCGAGCGCCACGCGCAGCGCATCGACCGCGAAACCGGCTGGGCATACGTCGGCATCGACCTCTCCCCCGCGCCGCTCAAGGACGTTTCCATCGGCGCCGCCATCGAAAACCTCATTGATCAACCGTTTGGCTCGCCCGGCACGCTTACGGCCGCTGGCACCATCACCGCCGCAATCAAGAATGTTCCTGTCAAACAAACCGGCTACAACGGATTGATGTTGCCGATCTTGGAAGACTCTCGTCTCGCCCAACGCTGGAGCGAAGGCCGCGTCTCATTGGAAGGATTGCTTTCTTACTCCGCCGTCTGCGGCACTGGCCTCGACACCGTGCCTCTGCCCGGCGACATCACCGTCGAACAACTCGATATGATCCTCGCCGACGTCGCTACACTCGCCGTCAAATGGAAAAAGCCGCTCTCCGCCCGCCTCCTGCCCGTAAAAGGCAAAGGCGCAGGCCAAATGACCGAGTTCGACGATCCCTTCCTCGTCAACGCTGTCATTCAATCGTTTGGAACAGAAAGTTCGAACAATCACTGAGTTTCTTGATTATTTTGAATCCGCCAGCCCGACGTAAGCGCCCAGACCCATCATGCCCACCCCAGACGCTACTCGCTGATTGCGTCGAAAGCGCGCACTGGATTTGAGCTTTTTCTCCAGCGGCGCCGCAAGATATACAACCAAAAGATCAGCGGCAGTATTCATCGCTACCGAGCAAACTCCCAAGACCACGAACTGCCAGAACACATGCCCTCGTTCCGACGCAATGAATTGCGGAATAAACGAAAGAAAAAATAGCGCCGTCTTCGGATTAAGTGCTTCCGTAAAAATCCCCTGCCGAAACGCGTTCCTCTTCGGTGCTTCGGTTTTTTCCGGCATCGCATCGTTTCGCGACAAAATCATCCGAATTCCAAGCCAAACCAAATACGCCGCACCCGCGTATTTCACAGAATGAAACGCAACTGCCGATGCTGCCAGCACCGCCGAAATCCCCAGCGCCGCAGCCATCACATGAAACAAGCCACCCACAAATGTTCCCAGTGAGGATTCCACGCCTTCACGCCGACCTCCCGCCAGCGTCCGCGCCAACACGTAAAAAATCCCCGCGCCCGGCGTCATCGCCAGCACCAATGCCGCAGCAAAAAACAAAAGAAATCGGTGTGGATCAATCATGACACCAGTTTATTCAGCCCGTTCATCAGGAACAACAACAAATCTGGATGCAAAGTGAATGTTTACGGAATTCAAGCTGATTTAGTTCGTGCGCAACGACTGGACAGTGTGGCAATAGCTCGGCAAATTCCCAACCGAAAATTCCGGCGGACCAACTTCCAAATTCGAAATCTTTCCGTCTCCGTATGCCACGACAATATATTGGTGGCTCACCTTCGGATCGATTTTGCTGTTTCTCATCCGCGCCACAAACAGGTAGTCCGTATCCTGGCAAACTCGGTAATTCGGACACCCGCGCACATTGATCCCGTTGCTTATCAGTCATTAAAGTCTCTGGCGAGCGCACAACCTCCCTGCAATTCTTCGAGCACGCTCGACGCGCAAACGGCATCTGGCTTACCATGTTCACCGTTTCCTGCCTTTGGCTTTTTCACGGAGTACATCATGGAATCTCAACTGAGCCTTGAATTTCTGCGCGTCGTCGAAAACGCGGCCATCGCAGCCGCCCGCACCATGGGTTTCGGCGACCGCCACAAAGCCGACGAAGTCGCCGTCGAAGCCATGCGCAAAACGATGGATTCGCTCCAGATGGACGGCACCATCGTCATCGGCGAAGGCGAGCGCGACGAAGCGCCCATGCTCTACATCGGCGAAAAAGTCGGCCTCGCCACGCACGCTCCGAATGCAAATTTTCCTGCCGTCGATATTGCTGTAGACCCTCTCGAAGGCACAAATCTCTGCGCCACCGGTACTCCCAATTCCATCACTGTCCTCGCCGCCAGCGAACGCGGCGGCTTACTCCACGCGCCGGATCTCTACATGGAAAAAATTGTCGTCGGCCCATCGTGCAAAGGAGCGGTCGATCTGGACGCTCCCGTTGCTGACAGTTTGAAATCCATCGCAAAGCGCCTCGACCGCGACGTCGAAGACCTCGTCATCATCGTTCTCGACCGCCCGCGCCACGAAAAATTAATTGAAGACATCCGCAAGGCCGGCGCACGCATTCGCCTCATCGGTGATGGCGATCTTTCCGCCGGAATTTCCGCGGCCGTCGTAGGCACTGGCGTCCACGCGGTCATGGGTACGGGCGGAGCGCCCGAAGGCGTGCTCACCGCCGCGGCTCTCCGCTGTCTAAATGGTCAGATTCTGGGCCGTCTCGTGCTCGCCAAGGTCCAGGATGCGGAGCGTCTCGAAAAAATGGGCGTGAAAGATCCCAAGCGAATCTATGACACCACCGACCTCGCGCCGGGGAAAAAAATCATCTTTGCGTGCACCGGCGTCACGGACGGAAATCTCCTCCGCGGTGTGCGTTTCTTCGGCGATGGCGTCCGTCTGCAGTCCATGATTCTCACGCTCGATGACCGCCAAGTGCGCTTCATTGATACGGTTCACTTGGAAAAACGAGCCGACGTGAAAGTGCGATTCAATTAGCCGCAGGGCCATGAGATTTCTCAAGGAGATGTGATGAAAATCAGATTCCTGTCAATTACGATTCTGGCGGCATTGCTGGCAACACTTTCTGTTTCAAGCTTTGCCCAGGAAAAACCCGCAGCTCAACCGGCGACGGTCGCAGCTGCTCCTGCCGCCAATCCCAAAGACGTCGAAAGCATCGACGCCATCCTCGCCGCTCTTTACAACGTCATCTCCGGTCCCGCCGGCGACCGCGATTGGAACCGCTTCCGCTCTCTCTTCCTCCCCGAAGCACGCATGGGTGCCGCTCGCAAGAAACCCGACGGAACTTTCACCGCCAGTTCGTTCACTCCGGATGGCTACGTCGAGCGCGCCGGAAAGTATTTCAAGGAGCATGCCTTCTACGAAAGCGAACTCTCCCGCAAGACCGAGCAGTTCGGTCAGGAAGCTCACGTCTTCAGCACGTACGAATCCCGCAATGCCCCTGGGGAAAAGCCCTTCGCCCGCGGCATCAACAGTCTCCAGCTTTTCAACGATGGCAAGCGCTGGTACGTGATTAGCATCTTCTGGGACGAAGAACGCCCCGAAAATCCGCTCCCGGAAAAATACACAAGTAAGTAAGCCCTCACCGCGTTGGCGGTCATCCTGTCCCAAAGGTCAGGAATCACTAGAGCACAGCGACTTGTCCGCGCCGCACACCCCGGCCAAACATCTGCGAAACTTAATCTTGGCGCTGCTATTGCAGGCCCTGGAGAAGTGCGTCATGGCCGATGGCGTGACCGGAAGCTCGTATTCCTCAAAGTCGTTGTTGTGGATGACTGTCGGCCTTTTCGCCTCAATGGGTATTCTACTGGGCGGAGGATTCTTCCTGGCTGGCCGCGTGATGCGCACTGCAGGCCTAATCGCAACAAACGACGGCAAGACCATGCACACGCCGCTCGGAAGCCTTCGTATCGAGCGCGAAAAGCAAATGGGCCCTATTCTCCCGGTCTACCCTCGAGGCTCACTCGTGATTCCTGGCCAGCATGAAGCCCTCAAAGAAGCTCAAGAGGCCAAAAACGGCATCACTCGAACAATCTATCAAGCGGATGACGACCCCGATTTGGTAGATAAGTGGTATCAGGACCATCTGTCGAACGAATTCAAGCGCCGCGGTCCGGGCGAATCCGTCATGCTGGATCTCTTCAAGCAATTGAATATTTCCGAATCCACTGTCGCCTTTATCGCCGATCGTCAAGGACTCACAAGAGTCGTCACTCTGATTCCTGACGCGCGCGGTGTCCAGATTTCGCTCATTCGTTTTGACCAGCCGGGCGCAAACCAACCCGACCAAACTTCTCCCGCAACTCCCTCCGTCACAACCTCGCCTGTGGATTCTTCTGCTCCTGCACAACAGCCCGCGGAGCAGACCCCTTCACAACAACAGCAACCTTAATTTTGCTGCGGCTGAAAATCGCGGAAAGAGATCCTCGCAAAATACCGATCTTCCCCGCGATTCTTAGAGAGTACTAATCCACGTGTAGCCTGCCCGGAACAATGCACCCATTCTGTACTGTTGGCCAGTATCTTCGTCTCTGCGCAATCCCTAGTCTGCTTTCACCCCAGCTGCTGACAACTTTTCAAATGAACGCGGGTTGATCTGGACCGCGTCCGTCCATCGAATGGTAACGGATGCAATCCAGCCGGGGGAGTGGCCGACGTGAACGCGCATATTTCATTCAAGCGGGGAATCTCTGCAGTCCTCCTGTCAATTGCAATGGCTGGTTGTAGCACTATGGGCGGCGGCAACACGACTCCGCCTCCCGCGCCCGGCCAGCTCGTGGTTACGCCGGGCTCTGCAATGGTTCGTGGCGCTGAAACTCAGCAATTCTCGGCACAAGTTACAGGCGACACAACGGCGACGGCAGTCGCATGGAGCGTCAATGGAGTCGCCGGAGGCAATAGCACTACCGGGACAATCACCAGCGGCGGACTTTTTACCGCCCCCGAATTTCCGCCCTCCACAAACTCGATCACCATCACCGCAACAGAAACAGCCGACTCCACGAAAACCGCCAGCAGTTCTATCACTCTCGAAAATCCCACGCCTCAGATTTCTTCAATCAGTCCGACTTCGATTCCCGTCGGCTCTTTTAAATTAACAATCAACGGCTCGCACTTCGCTTCCAACGCTGTCGTCGACTTCGGCTCTACTGCGTTGACGACTACTCGCGTCTCTTCCACGCAACTCACCGCGACCGGCACGGCATCCGGCGGCCAGGTCGGCAACATTTCCATAAGCGTCAAGAATCCCGATCCAGGCACGATTTCTTCGGGAACGATGACCGCCAAGGTCGTCAACGGTTCCGGTGTAAATATCTCCCTCACGCCCGCTACAGCGACCGTGCATGCTACAGACGTTCAATACTTCACGGCAACCGTCACAGGGGCGGCGGACTCCTCCGTGCAATGGGCCGTCAACAATGGTAGCGGCACGGTGGTGATCGGCTACATCACCGCGCAGGGCGGATACACGGCGCCGAATTCCATTCCCAATCCGAATACAGTCACAATCACTGCCACGAGCAAAGTCGATCCCACACAGGTTGCCAGCAGCATAGTCACCATCGTTAACCCCACTCCCGTTGTCGCGTCCATCAATCCAACCAACATCGCAACCGGTTCATTCCTGCTCACTGTAACTGGTAAAGGTTTCATGCAAGGTTCAGTCATCAATTTCGGCGGCCAGGCACTGCCAACCCTTTACGTATCGCCCACCGAGCTCGACGCAATCGGCTCCGCAGCAACCACAGGCAATGTTCAGGTCACTGTGACCAACCCCAACCCGGGCGGCTCCACATCGGGCTCGCTCACCGCTCAAGTCGTTGGCGGTACTTCCGCCGTTACTCAAACGGCTGCTGTTCGCTTCCTTGAACAATCTTCCTTCGGTCCAACTCCGGAAACGGTCAATCAGGTTTCTCAGCTCGGCTTTGACAACTATCTCGCCAGTCAGTTTGCGGCGCCGGTCTCCACCTATCCCAACCCCGGCGTAAACGATTCTGTCTCCAACGTTCAGAACTCATTTTTCCTGAACGACGTGAACGACGGCGACCAGCTGCGGCTTCGTGTCGCCTTTGCTCTCAACGAACAGTGGGTCGTCTCCGCCAACAAAGTCAGCGATCCCAATGGCTATACCAATTACATGCGAGCGCTCACGAACGACGCACTCGGCAACTACTACGACGTGATGAAAGACGTCACGCTCACGCCAGCCATGGGTCATTTCCTGGACATGGTCAACAACGACAAGCCGGGCACGGGCCAGCATGCCAACGAAAATTACGCGCGCGAGTTAATGCAACTCTTCACTCTTGGTCTGAGCCAAACCAATCCGGATGGTACGCCGATGCTCGACGGCTCTGGCAATCCGATTCCGACTTATACGCAGGATGATGTCATGGCGCTCGGCCGCTCTCTAACCGGTTGGACTTTCCCAACACAACCGGGCATGACACTGCAAAAACACAATCCTGAATATTACGGCGGCCCAATGCTGCCGTTTGAATCGAACCACGACAACGGAACGAAAACGTTCCTCGGCCAATCGGTCGCCGCCGGTCAGACCGCCGAAGCCGAACTCGACAACGTCCTCACCACCATTTTCAATCATCCGAATATGCCGCCGTTCGTCGCGCGCTCTCTCATTCTGAAACTGGTGTCGAGCAATCCAAGCCCTGCCTACGTACAGCGCGTCGCTAACGCATTCATCAGCGGCAAGTTCAATTCTTACGGCAGCGGAAAGCGCGGGGACATGCAAGCCACTGTCGCGGCAGTCCTGCTTGATTCCGAAGCGCGTCGCGGAGATTCCAACGCAACGGCCGATCCGAATGATGGAAAACTTCGCGAACCTGCGGTGATGATCGTCAGCGTCGCGAGAGCGTTCCACGGTCAAACAGCCGACGGCTCGCAGTTCGTTTCACCTTCTTCCAACATGTCGCAAAACGTTTTCAACTCCGGCAGCGTTTTCAATTTCTTTCCGCCGGACAGTCCGATTCCGCAATCGACGCTCAATGGCCCTGAATTTGCCATCTTCAATACGAACACGAGCCTCGCGCGAGTAAATTTCATCAACAGCGCGGTCTATGGTGGCTTTAGTTCGAGCCTCAAACTCGATTTCACTCCGGTCATCAACGCTGGCACGCCCGACCAGATGGTCGCGTTGCTCGATACATTGTTCCTCCACAACACGATTTCCGATCCGATGAAGCAGGGCATTCTAACGGCGATCGGCGCGGTCAGCAGCACCGACACGAAAAATCAGGCGAAGACGGCAATCTATCTCGTGCTTTCTTCGTCGCAATATCAAGTTCAGCGATAAGGTCGGGAGAAAAAATCATGACGAGTCCACACACAAGAAGAGACTTCCTGCGGCTAACCTGCTGCTCCGCGGCGACTGCGTCGCTGGTCAGCGGCCTCAGCAAGTTCGGCCTCGTCAGCGCGCTCGCGCAAGGCACAACCGATTATAAAGCGCTCGTCTGTATTTTCTTGTTCGGCGGAAACGACTCGAATAATTTGATCGTCCCACTCGGCTCTGCGTATCCTAACTATCAAACGATTCGCGCGAACCTGGCGATTTCACAGGCTTCGCTTTTGCCGTTGCAGATCGGCGGCTTGGCAGGTTTTGGTTTCCATCCGAATTTGCCGGAGCTTCAGGGATTCTTTAACAATCAAAAAAATCTTGCCGTTCTCGCCAACGTCGGCACGCTTGTCCAGCCCACTACGCAAGCACAGTACAAAAAATATCAGAACTTGCCGTCGAATCTTTTTTCTCACTCCGACCAGCAGGATCAGTGGCAGACCACGCAATTAAACGGTCTCGCCGACGCAGGCTGGGCCGGAAAAGTCGCCGACAAAATAAATCCCACCTTCAACAGCGGTGCGTTGTTTCCCCCGGTTCTTTCCGTTGCAGGCAACACGATTTTCGGCACCGGCGATTCCACGCGGCCTTTCACGATGAATCCGGGCAGCACTCCTGGGTTGCAAGGTTTTGATTCTTCCGCTGCGGGCCAGGCGCGTTTTCTTGCCACGCAGCAATTGCTCACATTCGATACAGGAATTTCTCTCGTGCAAGCGACGAGCACGGTTACAAATCAATCCGTGCAACAAGGCGTCGTGCTTGCCAATGCGCTCAAAAGCATCGCGCCTCTCCAAACTGTTTTCCCAGCTAAAAACGGCCTCGCTTCGCAGCTAAAGCAAGTCGCACAAGTCATCGCCGCTCGTAGCGCGCTCGGTGTAACCCGCCAAATTTTCTTCTGCTCGCTCGGCGGTTTCGATACGCACAGCGATCAACTCGCCACGCAGGTCGCTCTCTATCAGCAGCTTAGTCCTGCGATGAACGCATTTTATTCGGCAACGCAAGAACTCGGCGTCGCGAACAACGTCACAACGTTCACCCTTTCTGAATTCAGTAGAACGCTGCAGCCGGGATCGAACGGTGGAACGGACCATGCCTGGGGTGGGCACCAGGTGATTTTGGGTGGCGCGGTGCATGGTAATCAGATTTACGGCGCCATGCCGACGCTTGCTCTTGGCGGGCCGGATGACACTGGCTCGAATGGACGATGGATTCCGACGACTTCCGTCGATCAGTACGCCGCGACGCTGGCGAAGTGGTTCGGCGTTGCGGATACGGATTTGCCGTCCATCTTTCCGAATCTGGCGAATTTCACGACGGCGAATCTAGGTTTTCTCGGATAGTTTGCGGACTTCAAAAAATCAATTCAAAATTTCGTCCAGAGCAGAGAGCGGGGCAAGCACCAGAGCACTTGCCCCGTTTTCATTTCAATTTTTCAAATCAGGTCTTCCAAGCCAAAAATCTAATTTTGATTTTTCGTGATCGCCAAGAAAACCCGGTCATCGACCGGGACGGTGCGCGTGAACAAAGTTGCGGTGTGATTGTCCGCGATGCCGACGCCGGAGCCGTTGCCGCTAACGGCAGGGCCCGGGGGTTTTCCGCCAACAGTGTTTGCGTCGCCGGGCTGCGTGGAGATACGTGTCGTTTTTGGCGTGCAAGAAGAAGCGGCGCCGATACAAGTGTCGCGCACAAACACCTGGCGCATTCCATTATTAATTTGGCCGGCCGTCGAGGCAGCAGACTTCGATGTTGAAGATTTTATGGACAGGAATGCGACGAATCGTCCCGAGGAACTGATCGAAGGCAGCAGATTGTCCGTTGCGCTCAAGAGTCCGCTGGCGTCGACTGAGACCAATTCTGTTTGCGGCTTGCAACTCGACGCAGCGCCGCGGCACGTGTCGCGCAAAAAGATTTGTTTGCCGCTGGGCGTGTCCGCGGCCAAATTCGTTGCAGCGGAACTGAATGCGATGTAGCGGCCATCGGAACTGATCGAAGGATTGTGGCTATCACCGTTTCCTTCGGTACTGTCGTGCGCCGCAGAGAGAACGCTCGTTTGCGGTTTGCAGTCGCTTGCGGCGCCTTCGCAGGTATCGCGCAAAAAGATTTGCGAATGTTCCCCTTGCTGCGCGGTGTACGCAACAAAGCGCCCATCGAGACTGACAGCCGGCGTTTCTTCCGCGACCATCACTGCGGCTTGCCCCTGCGCTGCCGCAGGACAGAAATTCGCGTTCGTGGAAATCGTGAACGTCGCGGAGGCAACGCTCGTGCCGCCACCGCCGTTTGGATTGGAAGTGTTGGGGTTGGAATCGGATGAAGGGCCGGTGAAAACGGTGACTTTGGCGCAACTTTCCGTGCTGAGGAGATTTGCTTTTGCGACGGCGGTCAATTGTGTGGCGGAGACGAAGGTGGTGTCCAGCGTGGTCAGCGTGGTTCCGGCAAGCCACTGAACAACGGAACCATTCGGTGACCCGGCTGGCCCGGTGTTTTTCACAAAACTTGAGCCGGTCACAGTGATCGTAGTGTCGCCGGAAAGAGGCGCCGCGCTGGTCGGAGAGATGTTGGTGAGCGTTGGAACGGGATTGGGCGGAACGTTGATGATGAACGAAAGCGTGTTGGAAAGACCGTTGTCCTGATTGCTGGTTTTGGGATTCAGCGTGTTAACGAACGCAATGCCGGGCGTGGCGAGGAGAGCTTTGGGTACGACGGCAGTGACATTGAGAACGTCCCCGAGGCTCTCGGTGGTCACCGTGTCG
>Ga0210400_10000266_pt1 | contig 62125 bp, 64 predicted proteins | sample IncBWH26MmetaG_FD_155456 | JGI IMG/M metagenome (GOLD analysis project Ga0210400, IMG submission 155456) | Forest soil microbial communities from Barre Woods Harvard Forest LTER site, Petersham, Massachusetts, United States - Inc-BW-H-26-M | ecosystem: Environmental > Terrestrial > Soil >...
GCCCGAGCCGCAGATTCAGCCGGCTGGCGTGCAGGCCGAAAACATGCAGCGCGACATGGATGCGCAGGCACAGGCCGCCTACCAGCAGGCATTCGCTGCTGGAGAAGCCGCCGGAATCCAGCGCGCGTCGGAACGCATTGAACCCGCGGCTGCCGCGCTGAACCGGATGACGCATGAGTTGACTTCGCTCCGCTCGAAGTTCCGCGCCGACGTGGAGCAGGACACCGTGAAGCTGGCAATCGCGATCGCCCGCCGGGTGCTCCATCGCGAGCTAGCCACAGATCCCGAGGCGATCCTGGGCCTGGTGATCGCGGCGTTCCAGAAACTTGACGCGCGCGAAACGCGCCGCTTGCGAGTGTGCCCCGCCGACGCCGCGATCCTGCACGAATATCGCGCGCGCCTCGATTTTCCGTCTGGACTCGAAATCGTCGCGGACGCCTCCCTTCAACCCGGCGGCGTGGTGTTTGAAACCTCGCGCGGAGAATTGGACGCGTCCGTAGCCACGCAGCTTGCCGAAATAGACCGCGGCTTTACGGATTTGCTGCGGAGACGCGGCCGATGATTCTCCAGCCTTATGTCGACGAACTTCCAAGGATCGAAACGCTGCGCTCCATTGGCCGGGTGCGCGAACTGGTCGGTCTCCTGATCGAATCCGACGGGCCCGCCGCCGCGCTCGGCGATTTCTGCCAGATCCAATCCACTCGCGGCGACGTGCGCGCACAAGTGGTCGGGTTCCGCGACGGGCGTGTTCTGCTGATGCCACTCGAAGCCACCGGAGGCTTGCAGCAGGGCGATGTGGTGGTCGCGCGGCCGGAAGCCGCGTGCGTCGAAGTCGGCCCCGATTTGCTGGGCCGTGTGCTTGACGGATTCGGCCGCCCCATGGACCATGGACCGGCGATACGTCCGGAAGGGGTTCGCGATCTGTATGCCATCCCGCCCGGCCCCCTGGAGCGTGAACACATCACCGAGCCGCTGGTTACTGGCGTCCGCGCCATCGATGGCATGCTTCCCTTCGGAAAAGGTCAGCGCATCGGAATTTTCGGCGGATCGGGTGTCGGCAAGAGCACGCTGCTGGGTGCCATGGCGCGCCACAATTCAGCCGACGTCAGCGTGATCGCGCTGATTGGCGAGCGCAATCGCGAAGTTCGCGAATTCCTCGAAAAAGAATTGAGCGCGGAGGGTCTCAAGCGCAGCGTGGTGGTGGTGGCCACTTCGGACATGCCCGCGCCGCTTCGCATCCGCGCCGCATTCGTCGCCCTGGCCGTCGCCGAGTATTTTCGCGACGCCGGAAAGAGCGTCCTCCTGGTGATGGATTCGGTTACCCGCCTGGCCATGGCGCAGCGCGAAATCGGACTCGCCGCGGGTGAGCCTCCGTCGCAAAAGGGCTACACCCCCAGCGTGTTCAACCTCCTGCCCAGGATTTTTGAACGCGCCGGCAATTTCAAGTCCGGCTCCATCACCGGATTCTTCACCGTGCTGGTGGAAGGCGACGATTTCAACGAACCGATTTGCGACGCCGTGCGCGCCATCCTGGATGGCCACGTGGTTCTCTCGCGCGACTTGGCTGCGGCAGGGCACTATCCCGCCATCGACATTCTCAACTCCATTAGCCGCCTGGCCAATCGCGTGTCTCCTCCAGAACAACGTGAATCCGTGCGCAAACTTCGCGAAGCCCTCGCGGATTATCACCGCTCTGAAGATCTGATCAACCTGGGCGCCTATGTGTCGGGAGCGAACGCACGCCTGGATTCGGCCATCAAAGTTCGTCCCCCGCTGCTCGACTTCCTGCGGCAGGATTCCGAGCAGTGCGCGCCGATTCAGGAAACCATGGCCAGGCTCCAGGCGCTGGCGCTGCAGATCGCATGAAGAAATTCAGTTTTCCGCTGGGCCGGGTGCTTGATTGGCGCGAAACGCAGGCGATCGTCGAGGAATCGAAACTCGAGCGTCTGTATGCCGAACTCCGCGTCATCGACGCAAATGAAGCTGCCCTCATCCGTCAGCGCGACGAATCCAATCGCGCGCTGCTGGCTGCACCGGCCACCACCGGAGCGGATCTCGCGGCGTTGCACACGTTTCGCAGATTCATCGCCGCCGCGCATGCCCGTCTGCAATTGCAGCGCGTCGATTGCTCGAAGCGCATTGCCGCCCAGATCCAGACGCTCGCGTTGAAACGCCGCGAAGTTCGCTTGCTGGAACGGCTGAAAGCGCGTCGCTTCGCAGCATGGAACCAGGATTTCAACCGCGAAATCGACGCACAGGCCGATGAGGCTTATCTGGCAAAGTGGAGCGCGCGTTCGATCCGTTTGCCTATCAAGTAGCTTATAGGCTACATTGAAGGTTGAGTCGCGAGATAGAGATCCTGTTATACCGCAGGGGTCGATCGGCTCCTTTTTCAGACTGGCTTGATTCGCTGAAGGACTCTCGATCGGTGGCGATCGTCCGCGCTCGCCTCAATCGGATCCGACTAGGAAATTTCGGAGACTGCAAGTCCGTCGGAAATGGTGTCGAGGAGTTGCGTATCGATTTCGGCCCTGGTTACCGGATTTACTTCGGCCGGCAAGGATTGCTCGCCGTGATTCTGCTTTGCGGCGGCGATAAGAAAACGCAAGCGCGGGACATCGCGACGGCGCAGAAATATTGGAAGGAGTATCTAGATGCCAAAGCTGCTCGGTAATACCGAATCTTATCGTGAGCGCCTTCTGGAATCGCTGCGGAATCCGCTGGAGGCGACTCAATACTTGAACGCTTGCCTGGAGGACGAAGACGCCCGCGTATTTCTCTTGGCTCTTCGCGACGTTGCCGAGGCTCATGGCGGAATCCGCGCGTTGTCGCGCGAAACTCGCCTCAACCGCGAAAGCCTATATCGCATGCTTTCGACGTCTGGAAATCCGTCGCTGGACAGCTTGGCTGCCGTGCTGCATGCATGTGGCCTGCGCCTCGCCGTTCAATCTGCCGCTCCCAAACGGCGTAAACGCCGGATCGCGTAACAGCTTCCGGTCGTCGAGCAAAATGGGCTAACGCGCGGATGTCAGCCAAAACGAATTGCTTCGGTCCAGTAAAATAAAGGTTTATGCCTCGCCGCCGTATCGGAATTCTTACCGGAGGCGGAGATGTTCCCGGCCTCAACTCGGTCATCAAAGGTGTCGTTTATCGCGGAACGGAAAACGATTGCGAAGTCATCGGGATCCGCCGCGGTTGGGAAGGTCTCACGCATCTCAATGTGGACGATCCAGCCAGCCTGGAACGCTACATCTGGCCGCTCAATCGTGACAATACGCGGACCATCGATCGCTTCGGTGGCACGGTGCTGCATTCCACCCGCACTAATCCTTCGAAAATGAAAGCGCTGCCCGAAAATCTCGCCGGAAAAGAGTTTCCCAAGACCGGCGACGCTTACGACGTCAGCTCGCAGGTTCTCAAAAATCTCGACCGGCTGAAGTTCGACTATCTGATGGCGATCGGCGGCGACGATACGTTGAGCTACGCCGCGACTCTGGACAAGCTGGGCGTCAAGGTGATCGCGATTCCCAAGACCATGGACAACGACGTGCGCAACACCGAATACTGTATCGGATTTTCTACTGCGATCACGCGCGCCACTGCGGCCATCGGACGGCAGCGCACTACCGTCGGCTCGCATGAACGCATCGGTATTTTCCGGATCTTCGGACGTGATGCCGGTTTCACTGCGCTCTACACGGCGTACGTCAGCTCGATCCGCTGTTGCATTCCCGAATTCGAAGTCAAGATCGAAAAGTTGATCGATATCCTGCTCAACGAAAAACGTCACACTCCTAGCAACTACGTTCTGCTGGTGATCTCCGAAGGCGCCCGCTGGGAAGGCTACACCGTGCAGGAATACGGCGATCCGGACCCGTTCGGACATCGCAAAAAGATGAGCGTCGGCGAAGCGCTGGCCGATGAAATTCGTAACCGCACCAAGGAAGACAGCATTGTCAGCGACCTGACCTACGACCTGCGCAGCGGCGAACCCGACTTCGTCGACAAGATGATCGCGACCACGTTCGGCAACATGGCGCTGGAATCCGTGCTCCGCGGCGAAACCGGGCGGATGGCAGCCCTGAGCAGCGGCTGTTATGCCATGGTCCCCATTCCCGATCCCGCACTTGGCCCGCGCAAAGTGGACCTCGCGACCATGTACAACACCGATCGCTACCGCCCTGCCTACTCCGACAAGACCGGCATTCCGATCTTCCTGACCCGGGCGTAGTGCGGAAATCAGATTTTGCGTTCTTTGCGCCTTGGCGTCTTTGCGTGACTCGAAAAAATGTCGACTTATGCTGCATACTTGTGATTCAGGACGCTCGCGTGGACTCCACTAAGATCCGCGAATTCTTCAACCGCGCCGCGGCCGATGAGGAGCATTACCCCTCCACCATCGATCCCCGCATCTGGCACGTCACGCTGGTTTTGGAACATCTGGGCGATCTCCACGGCAAACGCATCGCCGACGTGGGCTGTGGGAAGGGCCGTTTCGCGAGCCTGGTCCGGGACCGCGGCGCGTCGGTCTACGCGCTCGATCTGGCCGAGGCGATGCTCGCCCGCGTGCAGCCCGGAATTCATCGCTGCGCGGCTTCCATGACCGCGCTGCCGCTCGCCACCGGATCGTGTGATGGAGCCTATGCCACGGAATCGCTGGAGCACGCCATCGACATTCCGGGCGCCGTGGCCGAGCTGTGCCGCATCGTCAGGCCGGGCGGACGCATCGTCATCATCGATAAGAACGCCGAAGCGTGGGGCCGCTTGGAAACTCCGGAATGGGAACGCTGGTTTGGCCGCACCGAACTCGAGCAGCTTCTATCCCGCCATTGCCGCAACGTCGCCAGCAAACCCATTTCCTACTGGGAAGACGTCCAGCCCGACGGTCTTTTTTTAGCCTGGTTTGCGATCAAGTAACGACGTTCGTACCAGTACCAATTGAACACAAAGAGCTATTTCCTTGGAACCACCCAGTGCCTAAAATCGAGAGGGAATGGAACTGGGGCCGTATCAGCTACAAATCTTCGCGATCATCATCGCGGTTCTGGTGGCGCTCGTGGCGCTGATTTGCGACGTGCTCAAGCGCAACAACGAACAGCTTCGCGAAGAGCTCATCGAGCTAAAGGTCCGTCGCGAAGAAGAGCAGAAATGGGCGCAGGCTTCTGAGCCCAAGACGGAGGAAACTCCCACGCTCCGGACCATGAGTGGACCAGCGGAACCCAAGCGCGCTCCGTCCCCCGACGCGATCGCGGTGATGCAACGGGGAGCGCAGCTCGCGGGCGCCTCACGTGCGAAAACGGCTGAGCGGGCGCCCGAGCGTCCCGTCGAATCGCGTCGCTGAGCGAAAGTCGAAATTAATTCGGCCGGATCGCCTGCTGCGAGGCGTCCTTTTTTCCGCCGACATGCAGGAAACGTCCCACTGACTTCAGCCATCGCTTCCCGCGGCTTTGCATGGGATCGGAGCCGTCGACAGCCGGTGCCGGCTCAGGCTTTTCGACCGGGGCTACAGAAGTGTCCTGTGCCACTACAGCAGCCGGAGCCGGTTCGCGTTTGACCTCTGGCATGGGGATCGCTGGCTCCACCACAGCGGGTTCTGGAAGAGGCGCAGTCTGCGCGATGGCCGTCTCCTTAGGACGTTTGGGTGCGCTTTTGGCAGTCCGCGGTGGCGGTGGCGGAACCGCTTTCGAGCCGCCCGAAACAGCGGGTACTGACGCCGTTTCCGGCACTGCAGGTGGTTCAGACGCCGTAACGGATTTGTCGGAAGCGCCGGGCTCGTTCGCTACCCGATACAAAGCAAACCCCACCAACATCGCGGCGAGCAGAAAGCAGCCTACCCGCATGCCCTTAATAATGTAGTCGCGCATAGCTCTACTTGAACAGATCGACCGCCCCAGGGCGTCGTTTCATACTTTCCACCCCAGTATTTTGCCTGAGGCGATCTCTAAGATGAACACTGTAGTGCTTGCCCTTGTCGAGTTTGTCCGAATACACTTTGAATTCCATGCGAATTATGTTCTAAAATATCGCAATGCCCGCCTGGACCACAGCCATACTTTGCGGATTATCGCTGCAATCCGTCCTTGCCGCGGAATCGCAATGGAGCAGGATGCAATCGCCGAACTTCGAGATGTACACCACCGCCGGCGAGCGAAGCGCCCGCGACACGCTCCGGTATTTCGAGCAGGTCCACGACTTTTTCGCGCAGAATATGCCGGGAGCCGTTGGAAAAACGCTGCCCGTCCGCATCGTCGCGTTCAATTCCGCCAAGGAATACGAGCCCTATCGTCTCAACGAATTCGCGACCGCGTACTACCACGGAACCGCCGATTGCGATTACATTGTCATGAGCCACACCGGCGTCGAAACGTTTCCGACGGCGATTCACGAATTCGTTCATCTGGTGGTCCGGCACTCGAAAATGAATCTGCCACCGTGGCTGAACGAAGGCGTCGCCGAGTTGTACTCGACGCTCAAGCCGCTGGGAGATAAGATCCTGGTCGGATCCCTAATACCCGGCCGCCACTACGCGCTGCTCAACGAAAAGTGGGTTCCGCTTTCCGTGATCCTCGCCGCGGATCACGATTCTCCTTACTACAACGAGAAGAACAAAGCCGGGAGCCTGTACAACGAAGGCTGGGCGCTGACCCATATGCTCGCGTTGGATAACGCCTACCGCACGAAATTCGCGCAGCTCATGCGCACCGTCTCCGCCGGAACCCCGTCACAGGCCGCCATCGAGCAGATCTATCAGAAGCCCTTGTCGGCCGTCGAAAAGGACCTGCTAGGCTATCTGCGCGGAGGCCGCTTTCAGGGCGTCTTGATTCCGACAAAACTGGATAAGATCGCCGACCATCTTGCGGCCCAGCCCGCTGCGGAGTTCGACGTAAAGCTTCTTTTGGCCCAGATCCAAAATCGGCCGGGAACCCAACCAGCCGCCGCGAAAGCGTTCGAGGATCTGATCGCCGAAGATCCCCAGCGTCCTGAACCGCACGTCGAACTCGGATATTTGCAGTGGAGCCAGAAGCGCTCCGAGGACGCGCGCCAGCAGTTCGCGAAAGCCTACGAACTGGGCAGCCGCAGTCCCCGGATGCTGTGGGATTACGGCCGTATGGCCGAATCGCAGGATGCGACAGGCTCGATTCACGCACTCGGGGATCTGCTGAATCTGGAGCCAGACCGGCTGGAGGTACGCATGGAACTGGCTTCAGTACAACTCCGGTCGCATGCGGCGAAAGATGCGCTCGAAACCTTGAAGCCGGTGAAAAAGGTGACGCCGGATGACGCGCCCCGGTTGCTCACGTTGCTCGCGTATGCCAATCTCGAAACCGGCGATCGTGTCGCGGCCCGCAACGCCGCCGATCAATTGAAGCGTGTGGCCCAGGCGCCGGAACAGAAGGACCAGGCCGATCGGATTCTCCAGTCTCTTGAAATACCGAAGGAGGCGCCCAAGCGCGCAGCTGTGGCCGCGGACAGTGGCCCTCCCACGCTTCAGCGTCGCGAGCGAATCGAAGGATCCTTTGAGGTCCGCACGGCGACCATCGAACGGGCGTCCTTCAACGGCAAGTTCCTCGAGCTGCAATGCGCCGACCCGGCCAGAATCGTCCTCCAAACGCCGGAAGGCAGGAAGCTGGTGATGATCGACGATCCGGGAAAGCTGCTGGTGAATGGCAAAACCGGCGAAAAAATGGATCTGAATTGCGGCCGCCAAAAACCGGTCACAGTCCGCGTCGAATACGATCCGCCGGGAGCGAGCCACCCCGGCATCGACGGCCTGGCTCGCGCAATTCACTTCGAGCCCTGAGCCGCGACCACAGGGAGCGGTGGATGCCGCAGTCTCTCTCAGCCCGCAGCAAAGGCTTCAGCCGACGTCTTCTTCACTAATCCTCAAACGCCGGCTCGAAAGCTTCTTCTCCGCGCGGCCTCAGTTCGCGATTCCGCATCAGAATCCGCGCGCAGGTGTTCCAGCGCAGCAACGCGTCGTCATTGCCCGGAGGCCGCAAGGCTTCGGCGCGCTCGTAATGCTCCATCGCCTCGCGAATCGATTGATACGCAGTGAATCCCGCGCCCGGCGACCCTTGCCTCAGCAGCGACTCCGCCCACCGTTCCGCGATGATCCCCGCATAATACGCTCGCTCATATTCGCCGGCTATGCCCAGCAGCGCTTCCCGCGCGTTCGGCGCCGAAACGCCCTTTCCGAATTGATCCGTCAGGCTCAGCAGCAGCATCACCAAGGCCTGCTGATTCCCCGGATCGATGCGCAGCACGTCCTGGCAAATGCTCTCAGCCTGCCACGGCTCATTGAGCAGACGATACCGTTCCACCTTCGAGAGCGCCTCGGGAATCGCTTCCCGCGAAATCGGTTTCAGCTCGAACATGCGTTCAATTTACTCCTCAGGACCAAGGTGGCGCGATCCCGTTCACCCGTGCGTACGCGACCAGTTGCCCCATGTGTTCATTGGCGTGAACGATGATGCGCAGATACATGTCATCCACGGTGGAATCTCTGCCGTTGATCTTGACTTTTCGCCGGAAGTCGGCGGGCTTCAGTCCGGTGCGCGCAGTTTTGACCGCATCCTGCGAGCGCTTCAACCAGCTAATGACGTCCGCTTTGGCGGTCACCCTATTTTCCATCTTCTCGCTGGTAAGATCGGCCGGCACTTTGGGACCGGTGACCGCCAGTAAATAGAAGTTCGTGACCGCGATGTGCATGATGACCTCGCTGGTCGATCGCACGCCCGGCGCCGGCCGCCATGCGAACTTTTCAGCCGGAATCGCTTCCGCCAGCGCGACCAGTTGCCGCGAAACATGCAACCATTCTCCGTCGTAGCCTTTCCAAACTCCCTCCAGCGGATCGACCTGAGCATGCAATCGCACCGCTCCGAGAATCACAGTCAGCGCGAGCATCTTCATGATTCAACCATCCTATCCGATTCGCAGAATCATGTGATCCTCATCCACGTAGGTCGAGCCCACTTTCAAAGCGCGCGGCTCGGTACCGTAGGTTTCAAATCCCAACGACCGGTACAGTTGCCTGGCCGCGGTCTGGCTGGTTGCCACCGAAATCAAAATCTGCTCCAGCGACGAATCCCGTTTGGCCTCCTCCAGGATCCTGGCGAGCAACGCCCGTCCAATCCCTTTGCCGCGATGCGAGGCGGACACATAGACTCCATAAATGCGGCCTTTGTGTCGCTCTTTCAATCCTGTTTCCTGGATGAATGTCGCCATGCCCGCAAGATCGCCGTTTTCGAAAGCGCCCAACGTCACGTAGCCCGCGCGTGCGTCGCGAAAGCGAAGCGCAATCGTCTCGACGGAAGTCGCCAGGTGCTCTTCAACCGCCTTGCCGAACGCAAACGGTTCAGCTTCCAGGGACTCCAGCCGCAGCTCCCACCAAGCCGCTGCATCGCTCTCGAGAAGACTGCGTATTTCCATGTACAATCCTAACGAATAAGGGTTCGAGCATGAACTTGACGCTGATGGGAGTCGCCGTGGTGCTCCCGATTGGATTGGCACGATCACAGCCGGCAGCGGCAGCACATCTGAAATTCGAAGTGGCCTCGATCAAGCAATGCAATGGCGGGGCGTTTCCCACTGAAGGTCGAAGCGGCGGCGGGCCCGCAGGCAACCTATCTCCAGGAAGGCTGCGTTTGCCATGCCAGGATGTGATGCACTTTATTCAGGGCGCGTATGGCCTCTTTGCGAATGGTCAGCTGAACCCCTTATCGACCGTTCGGATCTCGGGAGACCCCGCGTGGATCAATTCCGACCTGTACCAGCTCGACGCGAAGGCGGACGGTCCCGCAAGCAGGGCAATGATGAACGGGCCCATGCTTCAAGCGCTTCTCGAAGACAGGTTGAACCTGAAGATCCATCGCGAGACGCGAGAGGTCCCCGTCTATGCGCTAACTGTAGCTAAGGGCAGGCCCAAACTTCAGCCGTTCAAAGAAGGGAGTTGCATTTCTGAGGACTTTGACAATCCATCACCGCCGCCGGAAGCGGCACAGTCCCTTCCCAAGTTGTGCGGAATGTTGCGAGGCACGAATAACGGGTTTGAAGTGCCCCATGTGACGATGGCGGACTTTTGCAAAAATCTCTCGGGTCGACTAGACCGGCTCGTCATCGACAAAACCGGGATTGTGGGAATGTTCGATATCCATCTGGACTTGTCGCTCGCCGACCTCGGATATCCATCGGCCGCTGGTCTAGGTGAGTCGGCGACTCCAGCTGACATATTTACCGCGGTAAATTCCGCCGTCAAAAAGCTCGGGCTCAAACTCAAGCCGGCCAAAGGGCCTGGCGAGTTCCTCGTCATCGATCACGTGGAGAAACCATCGGAGAATTAGTAAGCAGCCGTCAGTGATAGCCTGTCAGGAACCTATGCGGATTCGCATCGGACGCATCATCCTCCTGGCGATCGCCGTGGAAATTCTCACCATCGCGACGCTGGCCGCGTCGGTGGCGATTTTCGGCCCTCACGACCGCGTTGCTGATCAGGCCTACGCCGAACAACTCGGCCAATGGGTCAGCCCAATCGGAGGTGCAGCGCTGTGTTTTCTCGCGGCGTTATTGCTGACGCGACGCATGGTGTCGGCTCAGATCCTCAACGGATTCCTGGTCGGCGCCGTCGCTGGCGCCATCGACCTGGTGTTGCTCGTTCCGTTTGGAGTCAAAATTCAGTTCCTGATCTTGATCTCGATCACAGGCCGCATGGTCGCCGGTACCCTGGGCGGATGGGTCGGTTCACGGTCGCCCGGCCGTAGACTATGACCATGAGCATCCCGGTCTGATAAGTGTTAAGCTACAGGCTACAGTGCTCTGGTGAGAGTGTGACCCGCAATCGTCGCCTGACGTTCTGTATCGACCTCGCCGAATCTGAAATCTGCGATTTGAACTTAGAGGATTATCACTAGCCATGCTCATCAAGAACCCGCCACACCCGGGCGACTTCATTCGAACCGAGATCGTCCAACCCGCCGGCCTGTCCGTCACGGCCGCCGCGTCAGCGCTTCGTGTTTCCCGTCCGGCTCTATCGAGTTTGCTGAACGGCAAAGCCGACCTGTCCGGCGACATGGCGCTACGCATCGAGAAAGCCTTCGGCGTGAAGATGGACACTTTGATGCGAATGCAATCCGCCTACGATATCGCTCAAACCCGCAAACGCGAAAACACAATTCACGTGCGCCGCATTTCCTCGCTCGATAAAGTCCACGCCTAAGGTTAACGAGCGCCGCCGCTACCCGAAAATCTTAAACAACCTCCGCAGCGGATCGTAATACTCATCCACCACACGTTCCTTTAAAGGAATAATCGCGTTGTCCGTAATCTTAATCTCTTCCGGACACACCTTGGTGCAGCACTTGGTGATATTGCAATACCCGATCCCGCAGCTATCCCGCAAATCTCCCAGCCGATCCGCCGTATCCAGCGGATTCATCTCCAGCGCCGCCGTATACACCAGGAACCGAGGCCCTATAAACTTGTCATGCATCTGATGATCGCGCAGCACGTGACACACGTCCTGGCACAAATAGCACTCGATGCATTTACGAAATTCCTGGACCCGATCCACGTCGGTCTGATCCATCCGCCACGTCCCGTCCGGAGCATCCGGTTTCCGCGGCGCGAATTTCTTGATCTTCGTCTTGACCCGATAGTTCCACGAAACGTCCGTAACCAGATCCCTTATTCGCGGAAACGTGTGCATCGGCTCAACAGTCACCGGTTCATCCAGGTTGATCTCACTCAGCCGAGTCATGCACATCAGCCGAGGCTTCCCATTAATCTCCGCCGAGCACGACCCGCATTTTCCCGCCTTGCAATTCCAGCGAACCGCCAGATCGTTCGCCTGCGTGGCTTGAATCCGATGCACCACGTCCAAGACCACCATGCCGGATTCCACGTCGGTAGTGTAATCCTGGAACCCGCCGCCTGACGCATCACCACGCCAGATTCGAAATGTCGCGGTCGCCATTACTTGTTCTCCTCGATCACCTGTTTCAGCTCGTCTGGCAGATCTTTCACCATCACCTCTTCCACCCGCGCGCGGCCATCGGCGCCCTTCACGATACGCAGGTTGCGTTGCGACCAATACTCGCTCTTCTCCGGAAAATCGTCGCGGAAATGCGCCCCGCGGCTCTCTTTGCGCGTGATCGCCGCCTTCGCGATGATCTCTGAAACCGTCAGCAGATTACTCAGATCGAGCGCCGTGTGCCATCCATTGTTGTATTCGCGATTTCCGATGACGCCGGCCTTCGCCGCGCGAGCCTTCAGTTTCTCGATCCCTTCGATCGCGCGCGTCATCTCCTCTTCCACGCGCACGATGCCGACCAGATCCTGCATCATCGACTGCAAATCGTGTTGCACCGCGTATGGATTCTCGCCGGCCGCTCCGCGCTCGAATGGCTCCAGTGCCTGCCGCGCGGATTCGTCCACCTGCGCGTTGTTGACCTGGCCCGCTCCGTGGTCTTTTGCGTATTTCGCCGCGAACTCGCCCGCGCGCTGCCCGAACACCACCAGGTCCGATAGCGAATTGCCACCCAGCCGGTTCGCTCCGTGCAGCCCCGCCGCCGATTCGCCCGCCGCGAATAGTCCCGCGAGTGTCGACATCTGCGTTTCCGCATCCACCGCGACGCCGCCCATCATGTAATGCGTCGTCGGACCGATCTCCATCGGCTCCTTCGTGATATCGATATCGGCCAGTTGCTTGAACTGGTGATACATGCTGGGCAGCTTCTTTTTGATATGCTCCGCCGCGTTGGGCAGCCTCTCTTTAATCCATGCGATGTCGAGAAACACGCCGCCGTGCGGGCTGCCGCGCCCTTCCTTCACCTCGCGGCGGATGCAGCGCGCCACGTGATCGCGCGTCAGCAACTCCGGCGGACGCCGCGCGCTCTTGTCGCCTTGCGTATAACGCCAGCCTTCGTCTTCGCTGTCCGCGGTCTGCGCTTTGTAGTTCGCCGGAATATCGTCGAACATGAACCGCTTGCCTTCGCTGTTGCGCAGCACGCCGCCTTCGCCGCGCACGCCTTCGGTGACCAGAATTCCCTTGACACTCGGCGGCCACACCATGCCCGTCGGATGAAACTGCACGAACTCCATATCGAGCAGCGCCGCGCCTGCGTGATAAGCGAGCGAGTGCCCGTCGCCCGTGTATTCCCAGCTATTCGACGTGATCGAAAACGCCCGCCCGATTCCTCCCGTCGCCAGCACTACGGCTTTCGCGTGAAATAATTTGAACCGCCCGCGCTCGCGATCATAAGCGAACGCGCCCACACACCGTTCGCCATCTTTCAACAGAGTGAGGATCGTCGTCTCCATGTGAAACTCAATCCCCTGATGAATTCCGTGATCCTGCAACGTGCGGATCATTTCGAGCCCGGTGCGATCGCCCACGTGCGCGAGCCGCGGATAGCGATGCCCGCCGAAATTGCGCTGCAGAATGCGCCCGTCCTTGGTGCGATCGAACATCGCGCCCCATGCTTCCAGCTCGCGCACCCGCGACGGAGCTTCCTTCGCGTGCAGTTCCGCCATCCGCCAATTATTCAGATACTGGCCACCGCGCATGGTGTCGGCGAAATGAACGCGCCAGTTGTCGCGATCGTCCACGTTGCCCATCGCCGCCGCCATTCCACCTTCGGCCATCACCGTGTGCGCCTTGCCCAGCAGCGATTTCGAAACCACGCCCACCTTGACGCCCGCTGCCGACGCCTCAATCGCGGCTCGTAACCCGGCCCCTCCGGCGCCGACAATGAGTACGTCGAATTCGTATTTCTGAAACTCGGGCATCTTAGAAAATCCTCACGTCGTGGATGATTCCCATGGAGCACATCCGCACATAAGCGTCCGTGAATCCCACCCAGAACAAACTCATCCAGGCCCACAGCATGTGTTTGCGATTCAGGCACGACACGCAATCGTAGGCCTGCTTACGCACGGGCTTCTTCGACATTTCATCGATCCGTCCACCCACCAGGTGCCGTAGCGAATGGCAGCCCAGCGTGTAACCGCCCAGCAGAATCGGATTGACGATCATCACCAGCGTGCCCACTCCGAATCCGAATTGCCCGTCGAACCACATCGCGCGATACGCGTCGATCGCCAGGATCACGATGAAGATCAGGGCGAGATACAAAAAATACCGGTGCACGTTTTGCAGGATCAAAGGAAAAGTGCGCTCGCCCCAATATGTTTTCCGCGGCTCGCCTACCGTGCACGACGGCGGGTCCGCCCAGAACGCCTTGTAGTAAGCGCCGCGATAGTAGTAACACGTCAACCGGAATCCACCCGGAGCCCACAGAATCAGCATCGCCGCCGAAAACGGCAAGAACGCCGGCCACCACCCCGGCTTGTCGGTCATCAATAACGGCGAATAGAACGGCGAGAGATACGGCCCATAAGCATAGTGATTCCCCTGCATCGCCGCCCAGGTCGAATACACGATGAAGGCCGAGAAGCCGAGAAACACCAGCAGCGGCTCGATCCACCAGTTGTCTTTGCGCGCGGTTTGGCCGAATCCGCCGTTGCGCAGCGGTACATCAATCGATGACATTTTAAGGAAGCTCCAAAGCGAGTTTGCAGCACTTCAGAATATCGCCTTGCACCGTCGATTTTCAACTCTGCGCCCCTTTGCGTTCTCTGCGTTTCTGCGTGAGTCGGATTCTTTTCTTGTTTACTTTGCGTGCTTTGCGACTTTGCGTGAAATCTTTTTTTGGTTCGCCGTCGTAAACTTCAAGCGTGAGAATCCCTGCGCAGGGAGCGTTGTATTGCAGTGGTACTGAACTTCCGGAGCCGGTGAAACGGCTCGCGGGGCCAGCTCGTAGCATGGGCTCGACGGAAGGACTTTTGGATCGATCCAGTAACGATCGGCGGTGTGCGGATAGCAAGATTCGCCGTCCCGTTCGACTTCAGAGAGGAGCATCGAAAGCGTGAGCATCACATGTCGTGCCAACCAGCATGACGACCCTCAGGTTAGATAGCCCTCGATTTACTGGCGGCCAAGCTCGTTTTAAACGAGCACACGCACGGCGATAAGTCCGAAAGCCCTTGGCCGCCCACAACGTCTACAGCACTCGTGTGTCTTTAGTGGCATCATCATGAGATGTCGCTCGCGTCCGGCGATTGCCTGGGCCCCTACGAAATCCTCGCGCCGATTGGCGCCGGCGGCATGGGCGAAGTTTACCGAGCCCGCGACACGCGCCTCGGCCGCGACGTCGCCATCAAAGTTTCCGGCGAACAATTCTCGGAACGTTTCGAACGCGAATCCCGCTCCATCGCCGCGCTGAATCATCCCAACATCTGCCATCTCTACGACGTCGGCCCGAATTACCTCGTGATGGAGCTGATCGACGGCGAGCCACTAAAGGGTCCGCTGCCGCTCGACACCGCCCTCGAATATGCCCGGCAAATCGCCGACGCTCTCCAAGCCGCGCACGAACGAGGCATCATCCATCGCGATCTGAAGCCGGCCAACATCATGCTCACGGCAGGCGGAGTGGTGAAGGTGCTCGATTTCGGCCTCGCGAAAAATGCGGAAGCGCCTCCGTCGGGAGATCCCACCCACTCGCCGACCATGACCATTTCGACGACCCGCGCTGGCATGATCCTCGGCACTGCGGCCTACATGGCGCCTGAACAAGCTCGCGGGAAGAATGTCGACAAGCGCGCCGACATCTGGGCTTTCGGCGTCGTGTTGTATGAAATGCTCACAGGCAAACAGCTCTTTCATGGCGAGACCGTTTCCGACATCCTCGCTGCAGTGCTGAAAACAGAGCCGGATTTTTCGAGCGTCTCAACCAAAGTCCGCCGTCTGCTGCAGAGTTGTTTGCAAAAAGATCCCCGCCAGCGCCTTCACGACATCGCCGACGCGAAGCTTCTTCTCGAGGACGCTCCCGTCGAGGCTTCGATAAAGCGGCGGTGGCTCTGGCCCGCCGTCGCCGTGGCGCTTGCAGTGGGGCTCGCCGCCACCGCCTTCGTCCATCTTCGCGAAACGCCTCCCGCCGAGCCGGTTTCGATGCGGTTTCAAATCCCTCCGCCCGAGAATACGCAGTTTGAGCCGCAGATGGCTCTGTCGCCGGATGGGCGTCTGCTGGCCTTTACCACCCTGTCGGCTTCGGACCCCGTCGGCTCGATCTGGGTTCGTCCTCTGGATGCATTGCAAGCCAGACCGCTTCGCCTGGCACGCACCGGAATGCCGTTTTTCTGGTCTCCCGACAGCCGCTTCATTGCTTACAGCGGGGATAGCAAGCTCACCAAGATCGACATCTCGGGCGGCCCTCCGCAAGTGTTGTGCGATGCGCCCCTCGGCGTGATCGGCGGGTTCTGGACCAAAGAGGGAACCATCGTTTTTGGACAGACTCCGGGTGGGCTGATGAAGGTGCCTGCATCCGGCGGCGTGCCGAGTCCGCTCGGCAACTTCGATCCTGCGAGTGCGCGCGGGCAGGTGCTGCCAGCCTTGCTGCCGGATGCCCGGCACTTTTTGTATTACACGAACGTTGAACGCAACACCGGCATTGTCCTCACATCATTCGGCGCCAAGCCGGGGAGCGAGAAACTCATGGTGGCTACGCCGGTGGGGGCAGCGTTTGCTCCCTCTCCGGATTCCAGATCCGGGCATTTGCTGTTTCTGCGCGATGGCACGCTGATGGCGCAGCCGTTGGATCTTGACAAACTCGCAATGGATGGAACTCCGGTCCCGATTGCGGAGGGCGTCGGCACGTCGCTTGCTCACGGCTTCTTTTCGGCCTCCAACACCGGTGTTCTGGCCTACCGCACCGGATCCAGCGGGGGCGTCCGGCTCGCCTGGGTTGACCGGAACGGCAAGGAGATCGGTTCGGTCGGGCCAACCGGAGACTATCGAAGTCTGGCTCTTTCGCCGGATGGAACGCGCGTCGCTACAACACGCGTGGAGGCCGGGAACGAGGATATATGGGTGTTCGATATTGCGCGTAACACGAATACGCGGTTAACCTCCGATCCCGCGTCGGATAACACCCCTGTTTGGTCGCGCGATGGGAGCCGGATTGCCTGGGCGTCCGGCAAGACGCTCGCCGGAAATCAACGAGAGATTCTCATGACGCTCGCGGCCGGCGACGCGAAGCCAGAGATGCTGGTTCGCTCGGGCGCTGCATTGCGCCCTTGGGACTGGTCCGGCGACGGACGCCTGGTGCTTTACTCCGCCGCCGCCGAAACCGGCAAGACGCATTTATGGACCGTAACGGTGGATGGCGAAAGAAAGCGCGAGCCGCTTACGCAAACAGAGTTCAACGAGCTCATGCCCCAGGTTTCTCCAGACGGCCGCTGGATCTCCTACATGTCCGACGAATCCGGAAGGTTCGAGATCTATGTCCGTTCGTTCCCGCCGTCAGCGGAACACGCCGGAAAGATCAAGGTTTCCGAGGGCGGGGGAACCCAGGCCCGCTGGAGCAGGGACGGTAAGGAACTGTTCTATATCTCGGGTGAGACGAAAATGATGGCCGTTGACGTGAGCACTGCCCCCAGCTTCAAGGCGGGTGTTCCGCTACCGCTCTTTCAAACCAGCGTGCGCCGCGGGCAGGGCTACCAATGGGACGTCAGCGCGGACGGCAAACGGTTCCTGATCGACACTGTGGGTGCGGAAAAATCGGACGCCATCACGATCGTGACCAACTGGCAGTCGATGCTCAAGCGCTAACGCTCTGCTTGTTGATCCTGGCTGATACAATCGTCCCCAATGAGTCTTGCGCCCGGAACAAAACTCGGTCCTTATGAAATCGTCGGCCAACTCGGCGCCGGCGGCATGGGCGAGGTGTACCGCGCTCGCGATACCCGCCTGGGCCGCGACGTCGCGTTAAAACTTCTTCCCGATCCCGCCAATCGCGAACGCTTTGAGCAGGAAGCCAAAGCCGTCGCCGCGCTGAATCATCCCAATATCATGGCTGTGTTCGACGTAGGCGACAATTATTTCGTCAGCGAGCTGGTCGAAGGCGACTCGCTGCGTCATCTCGACCCCATGCCTTTGCGCAAGGCCATCGAGATTGCTGCGCAGATCGCCGACGGACTCGCTGCCGCGCACGCCGCCGGGATCGTGCATCGCGATCTGAAGCCCGATAACATCATGCTCACGCGCGACGGCCGTGCGAAGATCCTCGATTTCGGTTTAGCGCGCGTCGTCGTTCCAACTTCCGACGATCCCGACGCGACGCAAGCCATCAGCAAAACCGATCCCGGCGCGGTGATGGGAACGGTCGGCTACATGTCGCCCGAACAAGTCCGCGGCCGGCCCGCCGATCATCGCTCGGACATCTTCAGTTTCGGTTTGGTGCTATACGAAATGCTGGGAGGAAAGCGCGCCTTCACGGGCGACTCCGCGGTGGAAACCATGAACGCGATCCTCACTCAGGATCCGCCCGATCTGCCGGCCACCGTTCCAACCGGCGTCGTGCAGATTGTCAATCACTGCATCGAAAAAAATCCCGGGGACCGTTTTCAATCCGCGCGCGATCTCGCCTTCGGGCTGCGCGCCCTAACGACGCCGACACAATCCAGCGGTCAGATCCAGGCGCTCACCACCGCGCCGGGGCCCATGCAGAAAGCCCGGCCGTGGCCCTTGATCGCGATCGCCATGATGGTAGTGGCGGCCGCCGCCGGAGTCTGGATTGCCCGGTCTTCCGTTCCCGTCGGGCAGCCACGATTCACGCGCCTCACCTACCAGCGCGGCTATGTCTCCTCCGCGCGATTCGCGCCCGATGGCAAAACCTTGGTGTACAGCGCCGCCTGGGACGGCGATCCCTTCGAGATTTTCTCCAGCCGCGTCGAATCCATCGATTCGCGCCCGCTCTCCATTCCGAACGCGCACGTCTTTTCGGTATCGAGCAGCGGCGATCTTGCCATTGGGCTCGAGCCGCACATGACCGAATCTGCGCCGCACGGACTCTCGGCGACACTCGCGCGAGTGCCGCTGGCCGGCGGAGCGCCGCGGCCGCTTCTCAAAGATGTATTCGCCGCCGATTGGGAGCCTAAAAGCGATCGGCTCGCCGTGGTCCATATGGTGGAGGGGACCATCCGCGTCGAATTTCCCCCGGGCAAGCCGATCTATCAGACCAACGGATGGATTTCGACGCTGCGCTTTTCGCCCGACGGAAAGCACATCGCCATCGCGGATCATCCGCTCCGCTGGGATGATCGGGGCGACGTTGCGCTCCTCGATCTGGAAGGCCACAAGACGGTAGTCTCCGGCGGCTGGGAAGCGATCGAAGGCGTCGGCTGGAGCCCTTCCGGCGCGGAAGTGTGGTTCGCCGCCGCTGAAGCTGGCGATCAACGCACCATCTTCGCGGTGACTCTATCCGGCAAACGCCGCCAGATTCTCGAAAATCCCAGCGCGATTGTGTTGCACGACATTGGAGCCGACGGCCGGATGCTGATCACCAATGAAGATGGAGCGCGTAAGGAAATGATCTCGCATCTGGCCGGCGATCCGAATGAGCGCAATCTCGCGTACCTGAATATGTCCTTGCCCGCGGACTTATCGGCGGATGGAAAAATGCTTCTCTTCACGGAATTGACCGCGGGGAAAAACTATGCGGTGTGTCTGCGCAAGACGGACGGATCGCCGCCGGTGGTGCTGGGGGAAGGAATGGCCAGTTCGCTGTCATCCGACGGTCAGTCCGTCCTCGCCATCCTGAATACGACTCCGCAGCAACTGGTACTGTTGCCAACTGGGGCGGGCGAAACGGTCCGCCTGCCCAATCCGGGGCTCGCGTACCAACTGGGCGCGCAATGGCTGCCCGATTCGAAACGCATCGTCTTCGCGGCCAATGGGAACGGGAAGGCGGCGCGGCTTTACGTGCAAAGCGTCGCTCCGCCGGATCAGCCTCGCGCCTTCACGCCCGAATGGATGTCCATCAGCGGCAATAGCGTCTCGCCCGACGGAAAGATGATCGTGGCCCGGCAAGGCGCGAATCCCCTGGCGATTTATCCGATCGACGGCAGCGCGCCGCAGCCCATCCCCGGTGTGAATCCCACCGATCAGTTCATTCGCTGGAGCGCCGACGGAGGCTCGCTCTTTTTCGCTTCCGACAACGGCTGCCACGCCGGCATCTACAAACTGAACTGGCGAAACGGCGCGCAAGTGAGAGCGCGGGAACTGATGCCCAACGATCAGGCCGGCGTGTTCGGAATCAATCCGATCCTGCTGACTCCGGACGGCGCGAGCACAGTGTACGGATACATGCGCGTCCTGCTCAATCTGCAGCTGGTCGATGGAGTGAAATAGGGGCAATGAGCCGCGACCATAGGGAGCGGTCGATGCCGGAGTCCCCAGCTACATCGCCGGCGTGGGCTGAATGATCCGGAAATTTTCAGGAGTAAACAGCAGCTCGCGCACTTGGCCGCGTGGGCCGATCGGACCGATCGATTTCCCGTTCCAGCGTACTTCCAGCCCGCCGGCGTTGCCGACCTTCATCTTGGCGACTTCCAGGCCCGTCAGTGTCTTGGTCTGGCTCGGCTGCAGGATTCCTGAAAATATCTGCTTGCCGTCGGACGTAATCGAAATCCAGGTCTTCTCGGTGGCCGAAAGATTCAGCACCACACGATTGACGCCATCGGGACCGGTGGTAGTGGAAACGTCAACGGAGGGAACCGCCGCCGGCGGGGGCGCTTCCGCCTTCACTTGAGTGATCTCTGCTTGAGGCACGACCTTGACGCGAGCGGGAGCCTGGGGAGCTTTGTTGTACCAATTGTAGAATCCCGAGCACGCGAGCACTACCGCCACAAGCCCCGCCATCGACAATCCGATGCGCCGGTCCTGGAAATAATGACGGTTGCCGTCGCGCACGATCGGGTCCAGATCGCGCACCGCTTTGTATCCCGCTGCCGCATCGAAATTCGGCGGGGCATACCGCGTGTCCGCTCCTGGAAGGGGCGGCGATTCGATAGTCGCCGTCACCGCTTCGATGCCCGGCAACAATGCTGCTTCGTCCATAGCCAGTATCACAGCGTACTGCTTCACGAAGCTTTTATAAAAAAAAGTACCAGGAAGACTTTTCAAATCGTCCTGTTCGATAGCGCGCAAATAGCGTTGCGTTATGCAGAGTTCCTCCGCGATCTCTGCTACTTCGCGCCCTTGCCGTTCGCGCTCCGTTCTGAGCATGGTACCAACGGAGTTCATATTAAAATACCTTTATCACATTCCCCGTCCGATCCGCTTAGGGATGACACCTTAGCGGAGGAACTATCATACATCAGCCGCCCATGCCCAAGGTAACCGTCGTCGTTGTCAACTGGAATCGGGTCAACCTGCTCGCTGCGTGCCTGAAGTCGCTTGCGGCACAACAGCATACATCCTATGAAGTAAAGGTTGTCGATAACGGCTCTACCGACGGGTCGGCAGAGCTGGTGGAAAAAATGCGCGATACGTTTCCCGTTCCACTGGATCTAATCAAAAATGTTTACAATCGGGGATTCTGCGCCGCCAACAACCAGGGAATCGCCGCGTCGCACGCCGAGTTTATCGCGCTTCTCAACAACGACGCCGAAGCGGATCCGGGATGGCTCACGGCGCTCGAAGCGGTGATGCACACCGCGGACGACGTCGGTATGGCGGCGTCGAAGATTCTGGTGTGGGAAGATCCCCAGCGCATCGACAAAGTTGGACACCTGATTTTTCCCGACGGCCAGAATCGCGGCCGCGGAACCGGGCAAATCGATCAGGGGCAGTTCGACCGCGTGGAAGAAACCCTGTGGCCGGACGGATGCGCGGCCTTGTACCGGCGTGCGATGCTAGATGAGGTCGGTGGTTTTGACGAGGATTTTTTCGCCTACGCCGACGACGCAGAGCTGGGATTGCGCGGGCGAATCGCCGGTTGGACGTGCTGGTATGCTCCCGGCGCTGTGGTGCGTCACCATCGGGGGGCTTCGCTGGGCCTCGGCTCGGCGCGCAGGCTGACGCTGATTGAACGTAATCGCGTGCTGCTGGCGGTGAAGCTGTTTCCGTGGAATCTGTTGTGGGCAAACGGCGTATATTTCGGGATAAGAATCGCGGGCGGGCTATGGGCGGCGATCCGCAACCGGGGCGAACTGCGTCACTATTCGGGGACGACGGGGAAGCTTCAAGCGGCAATGGCGCTTATTCGTGGAACGCTGTCGGCGCTGCCGTTGATCCCCCGAATGCTGAGCAAACGCCGGGCTTTTCGCAAGAAACACCGGCTGACGCCACGCCAGATCCGCACACTGCTGATGCGCCACCGAATCTCGCTGCGGGAAATCTCGCAGCAGGCAAACTAAACCGGGACGGCGATTCAAGAGACATTTGTCCAGCGTGCGGATGCGACGAATTGCGCACTTTGTTTTCTGCCACCGACCGCCTGTACCGCACCACCGACCACTATTTTCAGATCGTCGAATGCCGCAAGTGCCGGCTGATTCGTTTGCATCCCCAGCCTTCGCCGCTCGAATTGCGCGATTATTATCCGCCCAATTACTGGTTCGTTCCGGAAACCACCGCGGCGGACCGGTTGGAACAGTGGTATCGCCGCTTCGTGCTGCGCGATCATCTGCGCTTCGTCGAGCGAGCTTTGGCCGAATCGGAAGAAGAGGGCCTGGTGCTGGACGTCGGATGCGGAGGCGGATTGTTCCTGCAGATGCTGCGCGAGCGCCGCAACCGGCCTGTCGCAGGCCTGGATTTTTCGCTGGACGCCGCGAATGTGGCATGGAGACGCGCGGGCGTTCCAGCTATTTGCGCGACGCTTTCTCGCGCCCCGCTGGCACCTTCGAGCTGTGCCGCCATCACCATGTTCCACGTGCTGGAACATCTCTACAATCCGGCCAGCTATCTGGATGCCGCGCACCAGCTTCTGCGGCCGGATGGCCGGCTGATCCTGCAAGTCCCCAACGCGGCGTGCTGGCAGTTTCTGTTGTTCGGCGAGCGCTGGAACGGAATCGACGTTCCGCGGCACCTGATCGATTTTCGATTGTCCGATGTCGACTCGCTGCTGGACCATTGCGGATTCGAGGTGCTGCGGCACAAACATTTTTCACTGCGCGACAATCCCGCGGGCATGGCCACCAGCCTGGCGCCGTCGCTCGATCCCATGGCGCGCAGGCTGCGTGGTGTGGTGGAGCAGCCCAAAGAAAGATTGTGGAAGGATCTGCTGTATCTGGCGCTGGTGGGGGCATCGCTTCCGTTTACGTTATTCGAAGCGGCGTGCAGGGCGGGATCGACAATCATGGTCGAGGCGCGGAAAAAATCGTGACGTGGCGCGCGCACTCGTGCGTGCCGCGCCGAGACTATCTCGACGCATCGGCCAGGCATCGACACAAGTGTCGATGCGGCACGCACGAGTGCGCGCGCCACAATGAGGCGCGACAGTAATGGAGCGCGTTCGGCGTGGAACGCTCTATGACCGTCTCCGCGACGCGATGCCGCGCGGCCTGCGCAGATACGTCCAGCACTTTGAAGCTTCCATTGACGATGCCGTAGCCGCGTTCGCTCAATCCCTCCCGTCCGGAGCTCGCGTGTTGGACGCAGGCGCGGGGGAAGGGAATTACACAGCGCATTTCTTCCAACATCGATATTGCGGACTCGATCTAGGCGTCGGCGATGCAGCGTGGGATTATTCGAGGCTCGACGTGATTGGCGACTTGATGCGCCTGCCATTTCGCGATGGCACGTTCGATGCGTGTCTCAACGTCGTGACGCTGGAACACGTCCGCGAACCGGCGCGCGTAGTCTGCGAACTGGCTCGCACGTTGCGGCCCGGAGGGCGTGTCCTGCTGATCGCGCCGCATGAATGGGAAGAGCACCAGCAGCCACACGATTACTATCGCTACACGCGCTACGGCCTGGACTATTTGCTCAAGAACGCCGGCTTTTCGGAAATCTCGATTCAGCCGGTCGGCGGATTCTTCCGGTTGCTGTCGCGAAGAATGTTCAATGCGCTGCAATTCTTCCCGGGACCGCTGATTGTCATCGGTGCGATCTTTTTCGCTCCACCGGCGCTGGTGCTGCCGCTGTTCGATGCGCTCGACCGCCGTCGCAATTTCACGCTGGGCTACATCTGTTCAGCCGTCAAAGCCTGACGGCGTTTTGAGGCGCGACAGTAATGGAGCGCGTTGGCCGGAAATGCGATCATTCGCCTCGAAACACCGATACTTCGGATCCCTCGGCCAGCATGCACGACACCGGAGGGCCTGCGAGTATGGCTCCAAATCCCGCACCATAGAGTGCGTCGCCATTGATGCGCTTTTTTCCGGCAGTGGCACGCCAGACGCGCCAAGATGGATGCTCCACTCGATAAGTTTTTCGTCCATATCCCCAGTAGTGCTCGAAGATGAACGCTTCGGCGGAGCCTTCACGCATCGGTTCGGGATCGCCTTGCGCGGTTACTTCGAAAAAGTTTTCGACGCCGCGCCAGTGCCACGCATAGGAGACGGAGGTGCGTCCACTGATTGATTCTTTCCGATGCGACATCGGCGCGGCTGCGTAACGTTCGCCGTAAACTGTCCGCGCGATGAAAGCGACGGCGCGTTTCGGGACCAGCTCTTTGATGAACACCACGCCGCGGCCCTGTGGTCCTTGCACAGAGAAACGTAGATTCACTTCGTCGAAGTCGGCATGGAACGGGACGCGGAGGCCGAGCACTCTGGTGTTGAGGAATCGAAATCCGACCAAACTGACGAGTGCTTTGCCTTTCCACAAATCGAGCTCGGTTCGAGCTGGCAGGAAGGAACGCAGCATCGACGGGTCGATCTCGAAATTTAAAACAGCCAGATCGCGCCACTCGGCTGTCAGGAAAACGCGCCTCGGGTTCATCTCGTTCTTTAGGATAGTCGCCATCTACAAGGCTTTTGCGCGAACTCAAGATCCTGATGCCGAGGGGGATGGGCAGTGGGTCGGTCTGCGAGATGCGTGCTTTTCATTCACATGCCGCTCAACGTCCCGCCGCCTTGTAAGCGCCACATGGACAGCCCCATGCGTCAGCTTGGGGTTACGCGCGCGCATAGCGATAGCCCCAAGCTGACGCATGGGGCTGAACCGAGGCGGGCTTGGAAGCGACGTAATCACCGAAATTCAGTTGCTGATGCCCATTTGCAGGTAAAGTCGGCGCATCGGAAACTGACCCACAACGAGGGGATGCGGCTCGCAGTAAACTGAACAAATATGCGAGCAATCGTTGCGACATTGAGCTTGTTGGCCGCGACGGCGTTCGCCGCGAATTTCTCCGGCGCTTCCGCACTGGAATTCGCCAAGCGAGCCGTCGCCTGCGGGCCGCGGCCGCCGGGTTCGGAAGCCAACAAGAAGTTGCAGACGTACATCGCGAGTCAAGTGAAACTCGACGGCGCCGAGCTGATCGAAGATGCGTTCATAGCAAAAACTCCCAAGGGCGAGATCGCGATGAAGAACATCATTGCGAAATTTCCAGGCAAGAGCGGCAAAGCCATCGTCATCACCGGTCATTTCGACACCAAGCTGTTTCCCGACCGGAAGTTCGTAGGAGCCAACGATGGCGGTTCTTCAACGGGACTGCTGCTGGAGCTCGCTCGCGTCATGGCTCATCAGCCGCGCACGGACGATTTGTATCTGGTCTGGTTCGACGGTGAAGAAGCCATTCGCGAAGAATGGGAAGGCGACGATAATCTGTACGGCAGCCGCCACCTGGCTGAGCGCTGGCGCAAAGACGGTATGCTCGGGCGCGTGAAGGCGCTGATCAATGTCGATATGATCGGCGACAAACATCTCAACATTAAGCAGGAGACGCAATCGAATGCGCGCCTGCGGCAACTGGTCTGGGCCACCGCAGCCGAGCTCGGCTATAAGGCGTATTTCGTGGATGAGACCATTTCCGAAGACGACGACCACATGCCGTTTGTGCGGATGGGCGTGCCGGCGCTGGACATCATCGACGTCGATTATCCGCCGTGGCACAAAGACGAGGACACCTTGGATAAGATCAGCGCGCAAAGCCTGGACATCGTCGGCACAGTGGTGCAGGAAGTGATCCACAGGCTCGAGCGCTGACCTTGGCTCCGGTTCGCCCCAGAATCGAGCAGGCGGCCGCGCTCGGATGGGCGCTCGCGCGGCTGGCGTTTTGCACGTATCGCGCCATTCATCAATCCATCACCATCGACGAAGCGTACACCTTCAACCAGTTCATCCATGGCTCCTGGTGGAACATTTACCGGTTGTATGACGCGAATAATCACGTGCTGTATTCGATTCTGGCCAAGCTGTCGATTCAGCTTTTTGGATTGTCGGAACTGAGCATTCGCCTGCCCAGCTTGATCGGGGGATTTTTCCTGACGCTGGGCGTTTTTCAGATTCTGAAGATCACGACGACCTCGATTCCCATCCGCTGGATGGCGCTGGCGGGGCTGAGCCTTCATCCGCTGCTGCTCGATTTTTCGATTGCGGCGCGCGGATACGGCCTGAGCGTGGCATTCGTGGTGTGGGCGGTTTATTTTTCAATGTCGCGCCGCTACGCGCTGGGCGGACTGCTGCTGGGCCTGGGATTGTCGGCGAATCTCACCGCGATATTTCCGGCTGCGGGGCTGCTGACGGCCGTGGTTTTGCTTGACGACGGTTCGTGGCGGGATCGGCTGCGCAACGTCGCGGTGATCGCGGCGCCCGCCCAGACCGCTTTCTTCCTGATCTGCTTCGGCGCTCTGCGAACGGCGGAGCGCTCGAACTTCTACGTCGGCATTCCCGAGCTCGGCCCGGCGGTTCGCGATCTTCTGGATCGTTCCATCAAAATTACGCGCCGATCGGGTCTGTTGGGATCGGAGACTGCGCGGCGCGTGATCCTATTTCTGATGATTCCGGCTGCGGCTGTGTTCATCGCGATCGGGTCGGCCATCGATTTTGTGCGCGATTGCCAAGGCCGCCGCCGTCTGATTCCAGTGGTGACGCTGGGGATCGCGATCGGCGGGACCGTCGCCGGACACTACGTCTTGAGCTTGAACTATCCGGAGGACCGGATGGCGCTGCATTTGCTGGTTCTTTTTGGCTTGACGTGGGCGATCGCGGCGGAGGCGCTGCCCCGTTTCCGCTGGATCAATATAGCGCTCGCGCTGCTGCTGGTCGTTCAATTTGGTACCCAGATGCAGACCGGGTACTTCGCCATGTGGCCGGAAGACCAAGGGGATGCGTCGATCGCGGCGCTGCTTAAGGGGCAATGCGCCGGGCGTCCCGATGGCTCGGTGAAAGTCAGCGCATATTGGCCGCACGAGTCGACGTTGGAGTTCTACCGCCTGCGTTTAAACATCACTCAGTGGCGAGAGCTTCTATGGATCGATCCGATGCCGCTAGAAGGGCACGATTTTTACCTGGTGCCGTTCGCGGACCGGTCCAAGCTGGAAAGCCGCGGCATTCGAGTCATTTATTCGAACCAGATGACCGATGTGGTGGTGGGTACAAGTTGGCCTTAGGGATCGACTCGTGGCGCGGACTTCAGTCGCGTCTGCGACGCGATGGTCGGCGGTAGCAATTTAATGGATTTGCGTGATCACAAGATGTGCCGAGACGGGGCTCGCTCCGCCTGCCAATGGTGTAATGGTCAGCGCAGTGGAATTACCTGCGGGATTACGAACGGTGAGCGCTGAATTGATGAGCGTCGTGGTCACCAGAGCCATTCCGACAATCTGACTGGTCCCGGTAGCACGCCCGCTCACCGTATAGCCCTGTTCAGTCCCATTGACCGTTAGATTCAGCTGCCCGGGTTCGGTCACGCTGACTTGAAACATGACTTGATAGGTGCCGATTGCGGCGAGATTAAAAGTAGACGTGTTGATTCGAGCGATGGTGGTGTTGGACGACGTTGCTGTTTGCGGGAACAATACGTCCGCACCGACGGCAATGGTCGCGGAATTGTCACCCGGCATCAGCGCATAAAAATCGGCAAAGGCCAGGCTGCCACCGGGACCAGTCGCTCCAACAGGTCCGGTGGCTCCCGTTGCACCCGCCGGTCCGACTAGACCGTTGGCTCCGGTTGCACCCGCTGGTCCGACTAGACCGTTGGCTCCCGTCGCACCTGCGGGTCCGGCGAGACCGTTGGCTCCGGTCGCACCTGCTGGTCCGGCGAGACCGTTGGCTCCGGTCGCACCTGCTGGTCCGGCGAGACCGTTGGCTCCCGTCGCACCTGCGGGTCCGGCGAGACCAGTGGTTCCCGTCGCACCTGCGGGTCCGGCGAGACCGTTGGCTCCCGTCGCACCTGCGGGTCCGGCGAGACCGTTGGCTCCCGTCGCACCTGCGGGTCCGGCGAGACCGTTGGCTCCCGTCGCACCTGCTGGTCCGGCGAGACCGTTGGCTCCGGTTGCACCTGCTGGTCCAGCGAGACCGTTGGCTCCGGTTGCACCCGCTGGTCCAGCGAGACCGGTGGCTCCGGTTGCACCTGCTGGTCCAGCGAGACCGGTGGCTCCGGTTGCACCTGCTGGTCCAGCGAGACCGTTGGCTCCCGTCGCACCCGCGGGTCCGGCGAGACCAGTGGTTCCCGTCGCACCTGCGGGTCCGGCGAGACCGTTGGCTCCCGTCGCACCTGCGGGTCCGGCGAGACCAGTGGTTCCGGTTGCGCCCACTGGTCCGGCTGTACCGGCTGGTCCCGTTACACCGGCGGGTCCCAACGCACCGGTCGAGCCCACGGGTCCCATTGATCCGGCGGGTCCCGCGGGTCCGGTTGCGCCGTCGAACCCGGCTGGTCCCTGCGGTCCACTCGGCCCTTGTATGGTGGTGGCTTGAACGTAGTACCCATTCATGTCGATCACCAGGTCAGCGTCGTTGGTGGCCAGCAGTTGAATTCCCCCGTCTGCGCCCGCGGCCACGATCGCCGAGTTGCCGATGATGCCACCCAGTGGCGCGTTCAACACCACGGTTCCCGGCCACGCAGTATCATCCTGCCAGGCCGCCACCCATCCCACCGCTTGTCCCACCGGAGTGACGGTGACGAAATTCATGGAATAAGCCACCGCCACGGGTACGCCGCAGTTGGACAAGAGAACCGGAACGGTGCGCATCTGGCCGCCCACCAGCGCGGGAGGTCCGAACGCGCCGGTCTTGCCCGAGCCGCCCTGGGCTCGCGTATCCATGACGCGGCAAGGCGTGATGGCGATGTACACCAATCCCGTGGAGCTACTCACGGTGGCCGCGGTACTCTGATTACGAAGTTGATCGGTCAACTTCGGCACCGGCCAGTTCTTCACCGGTATCGTATCCGGCTGGATTTGTTGCGCAAGGCTGGCCGGCATTAAGGCCGCCACAGCCACCCAAGCGCCGCCGTGCCACAGCGCCGAGCTGAGCCTCGAAAAGATGGAACGCGATATGGACTTCACTGCTGTGGTCTCCTCTTGGCTCGCTAGGCATCCTGATGATAAGCGGGTGCGGCGACGGGAGCAATTGAAATCGGGGACTTTCGACGCACTATATTGAGTGCTGATCTGGCACAGTTTCAGTTTGAAACGCTGAAGTGCAACTAAATGGTTGCGTATAAGGTCAGATCCTGTTAGTATGCAACCAAGAGGTTGCATATGAGCACCGACCGGATTGAAAAACGTATTGTGCTGCGCGCGCCCCGCGCACGGGTGTGGCAGGCGCTGGCGAACGCCGAAGCGTTCGGCGAATGGTTCGGCGTCAAGTTGAAAGGTTCGTTCGCTCCAGGAGCGCGGCTCCCGGGCGAGGTAACGCACAAGGGCTATGAACACGTGCGTTTCGAGATCACCGTGGAGCGGATGGAGCCGGAAAAGCTGTTCTCGTGGCGCTGGCACCCGCATGCGATCGATCCCAAGATGGATTACTCCGCGGAACCGACGACTCTGGTCGTGTTCGAGCTCGAAGAGACCGCAGAAGGGACGGTCCTGACGGTGGTGGAATCGGGTTTCGACGGAATTCCGCTGACGCGCCGCTTGGAAGCCTACCGGGGCAACGAACAAGGTTGGGAGTCGCAGATGAAAGCGATTGAGCGCTATGTCGGCCAAGCAGCTTAAAGCCAGAGTTCCACGCCGCGGACTCGAAAAAAACGCGTTGATTTTTGCGGCGCTGGGCGACCAGACTCGTTTGCACCTGGTCGCACGGTTATCGGCGGACGGCCCCATGTCCATCGCTCGGCTCACCGAGGGCGGTGCGGTGACGCGGCAGGCGGTGACGAAACATCTCGAGGTGCTGGCGAACGTCGGCCTCGCTGGCAGTTCGCGGCTGGGCCGGGAGCGCGTGTGGGAACTGGAGCCGGAGCCGCTGGATGCGGCTCGCCGGTGTCTGGATGGAATTTCAGCGCAGTGGGATGCGGCTTTGGATCGACTCAAGAAACTGGTGGAGGGTTAGAGAACGTCCAGGGATGCGCGGATGTTTTGCGACTGCGGCGTTCAGGTGTTTGAGAAGATTTCCGAAACAGCGAGCTCGCCAGTGGCAGGAACGTTCAGCAGGATGGTGTCGGCTTCGATATAAGTAATCGTCTTGCGGTCCGGCGTGGAGACTTTGACGGACTTGCACTTTGGATCGACCACCCAGAATTCCAGGCCGCCGTTTTCCAGGCAGAAGGCTTCGCGCTCGTTGACATCGTAGGCGCTATCAGTTAACGAGAGCACTTCCATCACCAGTTCGGGAGCGCCACGCCGGTAATCATCATCGGCAATCGCGTCATGACGTGATTGCGAGATAAATGCAACGTCGGCGACCCAGACTTCATATTCGGGAAGGGGGCGGAATGCGAATTCCGGTCCGATAACGCCAAGGTGCGAGACGAAGCGATCCAACTGTCTTACGAGATTCCGCTGAGTTTCGCACTCTCTCTTAGTTGCAAATCGTCGCTCGACCAAGACGCCGTGATGCAGTTCGTGGGGCACTCCTCTGCTTCCCTCCGGTACCGCGCAAAACTCTTCGACTGTTACCAAGGGTTCATTTTCGCAGATCGCGACCCGTCATTTCTTGGGGCTGTTCGACGTGCAGCATTCCCAGGATCGTGGGTGCGATGTCTTGCAATGCTCCGCCGGATCGCAATGGACGCTTCTCTTCATCGACGATCAGGAACGGGACCGGATTGGTGGTGTGATACGTGTGCGGACCATGGGTCACCGGGTCGATCATCATCTCGGCGTTTCCATGATCGGCGGTGATAATCCAGCGGCCGCCTTTTCGCTTCAACGCGTCGTAGATGCGGCCGAGCCCTACGTCGACGGTTTCCACCGCGCGAACGGTGGGCGCGAATTTGCCGGAGTGGCCCACCATGTCGGCATTGGCATAGTTCATCACGAACACGTCGAAATCGCGCTTCTCGATCGCATGGATGACTACATTGGTGACGCCGTCGGCGCTCATCTCGGGCTTCAGATCGTAGGTGGCGACTTTGGGAGACGGCACCAGTTCACGCTCCTCTCCAGGGTAGGGATTCTCGTTTCCGCCGTTGAAGAAATACGTAACGTGGGCGTATTTTTCGGTCTCGGCGACGCGCAGATTTTTCCAGCCGTGCTGCGCCATCACGTTCGCCAGGATGTTATTGGGATGCTCGCGAGGCAGCACGAACGCGGCCGACTGAGTTTTGTCGTACTGCGTCATGGTAGTGAAATGCAGCTTCAAGGGAGCTTCGGTCAGCACCTTAGTCATCTGCCGCCCGCGGTCGGCGCGATAGTTGAAAAAGATACATGCGTCTTCAGGACGAATGCGGCCCACCGGTTCGTTGCGCGCGTCGACGATGGTGACCGGCTCGATAAATTCGTCGGTGACGCCGCGTTCGTAGGAGCGCTTTACTGCAGCCACGGGATCGGTGGATTTTTGAGCGATGCCATCCACCATCGCGGATCGGGCGTGCTCGATGCGATCCCAGCGCTGATCGCGATCCATGGCATAGTAGCGGCCGGAAACGCTGGCGATGCGGCCGACGCCGATGCGGCGAATCTCTTTTTGCAGAGCCTCGATGAATCCGGCGCCGCTCTCGGGCGGTGTGTCGCGGCCGTCCATGAAACAGTGAATGGCGACGTCGGTCACACCTTCGCGCTTGGCCATTTCGAGCAGGGCATAGAGATGCGTGTTCATGGAATGCACACCGCCGTCGCTGAGCAGGCCCATCACATGCAGACGGCGGGTTCGTGCATGATGCATCGCGGCGAGCAGCACGGGATTCTGGAAAAACTCGCCGGAAGAGATCATCAGATCGAGGCGGGTCACATCCATATAGATGACGCGTCCCGCACCGATGTTGAGATGGCCCACTTCGCTGTTGCCCATCTGGCCTTCGGGAAGACCGACGAACGGTCCCGAAGTATGGACCACCGTATTGGGAAAATCGCGCAGCAGGCGATCGTAGTTGGGCTTATGCGCGGCGGCGATGGCGTTGCCTTCGATGGCGGGAGAATATCCCCAGCCGTCGAGGATGGTGAGTAGAAGAGGCGGTTTCATATTTTGTGGTGGGGCAGGCTGCAAGCCTGCCCCACATTCTCATTGGCGGAAGGCGCCGCGACCGGCGTATCGTCCGCTCGCGCCGAGCTCCTCTTCGATGCGCAGAAGCTGGTTGTATTTCGCGATGCGATCGGTGCGGCTCAAGGACCCAGTCTTGATCTGGCCCGCGCCGGTGGCCACCGCGAGGTCGGCGATGAATGCGTCTTCGGTCTCGCCGGAGCGGTGCGAAATGACCGACGTGTAGCCCGCGGCTGAAGCCATGCGGATCGCTTCCAGAGTTTCCGTCACCGTGCCGATCTGGTTCAGCTTGATGAGAATCGAATTGGCGATACCGCGGTCGATGCCTTGCGCCAGCCGCTTGGTGTTGGTGACGAAGAGATCGTCGCCCACGAGTTGAATCTTGTCGCCGAGCTTTTCGGTCATCAGTTTCCAGCCATCCCAATCGTCCTCAGCCATACCGTCTTCGATGGACACGATGGGATACTGGCGCGTCCAAGCTTCCCAGAACTCGACCATCTTCTCCGAAGTGCGCTGGCTCTTGTCGGATTTCTTGAAAATGTAATTCCCGGATGACGCGTCGTAAAATTCGCTGGCGGCAGGATCGAGCGCGATGCCGATCTGATCGCCAGGCTGATAGCCGGCCTGCGTGATGGCTTCGAGGACCACTTCCAGAGCTTCCTGATTGGACTTGAGATTCGGCGCGAAGCCGCCTTCATCGCCAACGGCGGTGGAGTAGCCGCGTTTCTTAAGAACCTTCTTGAGCGTATGAAAAATTTCAGCTCCCCAGCGCAGCGCTTCGGAGAATTTTGCGGCGCCGTAGGGGACGATCATGAATTCCTGCGGATCGACACTGTTATCGGCATGCGCGCCGCCGTTCAGGATATTCATCATCGGAACGGGGAGCACCGACGCAGAGACTCCACCGAGATAGCGGTACAGCGGCATCTTGTGCGACATTGCCGATGCGCGCGCGACGGCCATGGAGACGGCGAGGATCGCATTCGCCCCGAGCTTGGATTTGTTGGGAGTCCCGTCGATCGCGATCATGTGGCGATCGAGAGCGCCCTGGTCCTCCGCATCCATGCCGCCGATTTCAGGAGCGATGGCGGTTTCGATATTCTCCACGGCGCGGCGGGTGCCTTTGCCCAGGTAGCGCGACTCGTCGTTGTCGCGCAGCTCCACGGCTTCGTGCTCGCCGGTGGAGGCACCGGAGGGAACGGCGGCGCGTCCCATGGAGCCGTCGGAAAGGTAGACATCGGCCTCCACTGTCGGGTTGCCACGCGAATCGAGGATTTCTCGTCCGATGATTTTCGTGATTTGCATCAACTACAGAGTATGATGCAGGCGTTAGCGGAGGCAATACGCAATCAAACCGTGCGCAGGCGGCGTTGGATCCCCAGGAAGGCGATCCAGCACAGGGCGCTCAGAGCAACGAAAACGCCGAGTTGTCCCGGGTAGTCGCGCATCAGAAAGTGAAATTCGGTGATACGCCCGCCTTCGAACTGCATTTCACAACTGAGTGGAATCAGGGCGAAGCCGATTCCGAATCCCTTCAGCCAGGCCTGCGAGGTCAGGAGCTTGCGGGTCCGGCGCAGCGACCGCAATTCCAACTCCGGGGGAAGTTGCAGCGGCACGGCGGCGGCAAAATTATCGGCCCACTGAAGCTTGAGACGCTGGGCGAGCTCGGTGTCCTGCTTTAGATAGTCCTCTACCAGGGACTTCGTCGCCGGACTCGCTTCGCCGGACAAATACAACGGAAACAGATCAAGAATCACTTCTCGCGTCACGTTCATTGGATTCTCCTTCATAGATTTCGAATTTCCGAAAGCAGAAGTCGCGCACGATGGACTTTTACCTTCGCCGTGGTCACGGGAATGGCCAGAGTGCGCGCGATTTCTTCGTACGGCATACCCTCTAGAGATCTCATCAGCAAAGCCGTCCGGTCGATCTCAGGAAGCGTTTGCAGCTTGGCCAGCACCGACTGAAGCTCAGCTTTCTGCCCGGCTTGCATTTCCGGATCCGGTTGCGGGTCGTGAAGCTGTTCGTCCAACTCAGCGCGGCGCGGCTTCTTCCGCAGTTCCTGCAGGAACAGATTGCGGGCGATGGTGAACAGATACGCTTTGACCGTGGCGGCTTCGATCCGGTCTGGCGTGGTCCATGCGCGGACGAATGTCTCGGAGGTAATGTCTTCGGCTTCGTGCCAGTCGCCGCAAAGATACAGCGCAAAGCGGAAGATGTCGGGCGAATATTTCTTGAAGAGCGCGCTGATGTCCACGATGTGACCGGCGATGCCAGCCACTATATCGGTAACGGCGTGCTCGGTGGCCGGCTCAGCGGCGGTCGCCATGATGATTCCTCGTACAAACTATGCACGAGGAGGTGAAAAGTTACGAGGAAGATCGATTAAATCTGGGGCACCAGGCGGTAGGTGGACGTTGTGACACTTACGAAAGTGCCACACGGATCGAAGGATCGCCGCCAGTCTCCGTTTACGCTAGGGCTGCCATGACACATACACACTTCCGGATAATTGCCGCGGCGGGGCTCTTTAGTCTGACGCTCCGCGCAGCGGATTCGATCGAGGTTCACTGGGACCATCTCTGCGCCGCCGCCGATGGGAAGAAACTGAGCATCGCCAGGTCCGACGGCTCGACCGTGGAGGGCTATTGCATGTCCATCAACGTGAACGAAGTCCTGATCCGGACACCCGACCGGGGGATGGTGAAGATTGCGCGCTCGACGTTATCGCGACTTCACATGAGCGGAGAGAAGAAGCATCACCTGGCTTCTCTGGGCAAGGGTTTCGACAAAGGCCTGCGGAAAGGGTTCAACTGGCTGCTGTCGACGCACGCACTGCTGGGAGTCGTGACCATTCCGGCGACCGTTGGATGGGGAGCTTTTTCGCTGCCGTTCTGCGCGCTGGGCGATTTGAAGGACAAGATGTCGGACCCGGAGCACGTCACCGAGATCAAGGTGATTTGAACGTCAATACGCGTCGACGCCGCCGGTGGCGATCCAATTGTCGACGGCGCGAATTTTATCGGACAGCGTCTGGTCGCCTTCCCAAGCGGGACAGACCGAGCGCAATCCGGCGCGGGCTTTCTCGACGGGAGCACCGGATTTGAGCGGTGCGAGCAGGTCCAGGGCGCGGGCGGCGGTGAGGGCTTCGATGGCTAAAATCGCTCGCGTATTTTTCACGATCTGCTGGAGCTTGATGGCGGCGGTCATGCCCATGCTGACGAAATCTTCTTTGTTGCCGCTGGTGGTGATGGAACCGGGCGACGCTGGATTCGCCAGCACGCGATTTTCGGCGACCAGCGCAGCAGCGGTCACCTGGATCATCATGAATCCCGATTCGAGACCGGGATGGCCGGCGAGGAATGCGGGCAGATCTTCGTTGAGGGCGGGATTCACCAGGCGGTCGACGCGGCGCTCGGAAATTCCTGAAAGAGCCGTGAGCGCGATCGCCAGATAATCCAAAGCGAGCGCCAGAGGCTGGCCGTGAAAATTCCCGCCGGAGACGATCTCGTCGCCGAGGACCAGCGGATTATCGGTGACCGAGTTCAGTTCGATTTCGAACACGCGGCGGGCTTCGGCCAGCGTGTCGCGAACCGAACCGTGCACTTGTGGAGCGCAGCGCAACGAGTACGCGTCCTGCACGCGGCGGCAAGTGATATGCGACTGGCGGATCTCGCTGCCTTCGAGTAATCGGGCGAGATTGGCCGCGCTGGCGCGTTGGCCGGGGTGCGGACGAATGTCGTGAATGCGCGGATCGAAGGCGCGCGGCGTGCCCTTCAAACCGTCGAGCGACATGGCGCAGATGACGTCGGCGGCGCGGGCCAGTTTTTCGCTCTGCTCCAGTTCCAGACAGCCGATGGCGAGCATCGCTTGAGTGCCGTTGAGCAGCGAAATTCCTTCCTTGGATTGCAGCGTGAGAGGCTCGATGCCGGCTGTCTGAAGCGCCTTGGCGCCGGGTATGCGCGTGCCCTGATATTCAGCTTCGCCTTCGCCGATCAGCACCAGCGCCATGTGGGCCAGCGGAGCGAGATCGCCGCTGGCGCCGACGCTGCCGCGCGCGGGGACTACTGGCGTCACGCCTTTATTGAGCAGATCGCACAGACGTTCGGCGATCAGGGGACGGATGCCGGAAAATCCTTTGGCGAGAACGTTGGCGCGGATGAGCATCATCGCTCGAGTCTCGGCTCCCGATAGAGGTTCGCCGACGCCGGCGCAATGCGAGCGGACGACGTTGCGCTGAAGAGTCTCGAGATCTTCGGGCGGAACGCGCACGTCGGCAAGGAGACCGACGCCGGTGTTGACCGCGTAAACCGGAGCGTCGCCGGATGCGAGGCGCTCGACCACGGCTCGCGAGCGCTGCATGGCGGCGATAGCTCGGGGAGCGATGCCGGCGGGCTCATTAAGGATGGCGACAGCGCTGACTTGGGCCGTCGTGAGGGAATCACCATCGAGTAGAATCACAAGCTTCTACTTTAACGGGGTTCATGCAGCAAAAGGCACCCACAGACTGAAGTCTGTGCCACAGTGACAAAGGCTTCAGCCTGTGATGTTGTGTCGCTAATGTTCGATCTCGTAAACTTTGGGCGGAATGAAAAGGCCCACGAAGTCGGCTGCGAGGAAGAAGGGAGCGCGCGCGGCGGCGTAGGCCCATAGCGGCGTGACGGCCGCGGTCACCGGAATCGCGCACCATGCGAAGCAGCTATCAGCGGCCATCGACACGAACAGCACGGGAGCCGTGGCGTCGTCGGCAATGTTGTGAACATAACGGCCCGCTTGCGTGACCTCAATGCGAGCGACCTGACTGGCGGGCACATCCTCCCACAGGTCGTCGCGGCGGATAACGCGCAACATCCCGGATTCAACTTGCAGTGCGCGCCCGTGATGTTGTTTGCCGTCGACGGTGAAGACATTGAAGCCGCGGTGGTTCAAAGGCATGTGCGACGGGATGTCTTCGAAGCGGATCTTTTCCGACGCGTGGATGCTGCCGGTGGCGGCAAGCAGTCCGAACGTCAGAGTGGAAAGGTGCAGTATTTTCGTGACCATGGCTGAGTCTACGGTGCGGCGCGGAGAAAGAATCGACGACGTGTTACGGTTTTTCGGCTGTCACAAGCTCGCGCGCCTTGGGTAAATACGCATCCGCGATCAGGCGCAAGGTCATGGGAGCTTTGACGCTCTTGGGAAGCTCGCGGATCGCGAGGATGTCGGCGACGATCAGGTCGCACGCGGCCAGGCCGTCCTGCCATTTCGGATGCGCGGGATTGCGAGCGATCAAATCGCTTCCGGTGAGCCCCAACACGGGCGTCAACAGAGAAGCCCACTTGAGAATCGATTCGGAGCGCGAAACGATCGCGATCAGGGACGGGCCGGTGGGGCGCGGAATGCCTCGCACGGTCTCGTCTACGGATTTCAGTTGGATCACGTCGTGCGGGAATGCGGAGACCGAACCGACGGCCGACGCTGTGGTCAGAAAGAAGTGCGGTTCGAGCGGGTCCTGCATGCCAGAGGACGCGATAGCGAAGCCGGTGGCTTCCTCGATCTCGGCTGCCAGGATTCGCGCGAGCTCGCGGTCGGGATGCACCACCAGCAAAGGGCGCGCCTGCGGTTCGCTCAACTCCTTGGAGACTTTCTCGAAGGCGGCACTCAGCTCGGCGAAAGAGAATCCACGGCTGCGGCTTTCTTCGATCCAGGCGTGAACGAAGGCGTCGACGGGTCCGCGGTTGGCGTCGGTTTTGAGGTCGCAGACGAAGACTCCCGATCCGGCTTTGCGCTTCAGCCATCCGCGCGCGACCAGATCGCGATAGGCGGCGCTGACTGTGTTCGAATGCACTTTGATGCGGCGAGCGAGATCGCGGACGCTGGGCAGCCGTTCGGAGGGCTGCAGGCGTCGACTCAGGATTCCAAAAAGGAGTTGCGCGCTCAATTGCTCACGAATGGGGATCGAGCTGGATCGCGAAATCCAGATGCGGAACATCGCTGAATATAGTAGCTGTTTTTGAATGAGCCCTTGTCGAACGTGCGTGTAGGCCGGCGGAACGCAGTCTTGCGTTAGCGCTTAAGCAATTGGATTGGAATGTCTCTGGGCTAAACGAGTTCGAGGCGCTTTAGTTTGATGCGGTCGGTGCGGATGTGGGCGAGGTCGTAGTGCGCTTGCTGGGTGAGCCAGGTGGCGGCGCTGCCGCCGAAAACTTTTGAGAGCCGCACGGCCATCTCCGGGGAAATGCCACGCTTGCCGTTGACCAGTTCCGAGAGAGTGGTGCGGGTGACACCCAAGGCGGCCGCGGCGTCGGTGATGGTCAGACCTAGCGGCTCGATGCACTGGCGCAAGATAAAGCCGCCGGGATGTGGAGGATTCTTCATGGGCATGGTTTCAGTTTCCTTTCAGTGGTAATCGATGTAGTCAACATCCAGTGCGTCGCCGTCAACAAAGCGGAAGATTACGCGCCAGTTGGCGCGAACGGTCACAGCCCAAAAACCTTTCCATCCGCCTTTGAGCGGATGAAGCCGGAACCCAGGCATATCCAGATCCGCGACCGCGTCAGCGGCTTCCAACCGGGCGAGGATGTCGCCCAGCTTCATCGCATGCTCGGCTGCTACGCCGCGCGGATCGTCGTCCTCGTAAAGGCGCTTCAGACCCTTGTGGCGGAATGACCGGATCAACTTCAACCGTAACGCGTCACGTAACGCAGGTCAAGCGCCAACTATTCGAGTCCGTACCATTTTCGCCATTGATCGTGGGCTTGCTGGGTGGCGGGCCACTGGAAGCACAGCGTGTAGCCGTCGGGATCGGTGACGTATAGCTGCCGCATGCCGTAGGATTGCGTGACTGGTTCCTTCACGTTGAAACCATGCGCCCGTAGGTGGCGGTAGGCTCCGTCGAGGTCCTCGCAACCGAAGTACAGCGCGGTATCGGAATGTGCGGCCACACGAGCGGAATCGGGAGACGGCGGACGCTGGTCGTCTTCATAGGCGGTGTTGAGCATCACTTCGACCCGATTCAGGCGGAGCAGCGCCCAGCCGAAATGCTCGCCCGGGTTGGATGTGGTGACGAGCTCGAAGCCCAGAACGTCGCGATAGAAACGGACCGACGCCGGCATGTCGAAGACTTGCAGCAATGGCGCGAGGCCGCGGATGTCGATAGGCATGGTGCTGATTGTCTCGCGCCGCGTGCTTTCGTTCAAGCGGTTGCGGGGAGTATGCTAAGCTCGCAAAGATGAACCCAGCGGGCGACCTGGTTCGTCATTCCAGAGTCATCATTCTTTGCATCTTTGTTCTTTTCGTCGGGCTCGCCATTGGCCGCTGTTTTACGAATCTGCCATGGGTCGACGAAGGCTGGTTTTTCGATCCGATTTATAACTGGCTGACCCACGGCCACACTGGGACGACCGTGATCGACGCCACCGGGTTCCCCTGGGAAGGAGTCGAGCGGCATCAATACTGGCAGCCTCCATTCCACTTGATCGCGGACGTGGTCTGGGTCAAAATCACAGGCTTTAGTCTGCCTGCTTATCGGGGGCTATCGGTTTTCGCAGGCATATTCCTGCTGCTGTCCTGGATATTTCTGCTGGACTATTTTCAGACGCCGACCGGTGTCAAACTGCTGGCGTTTTTATTCATCGCCACCGACTACGCGGTACTGCGGGCGGGTTCCGACGGACGTACCGACATGCTCGCCGCCTCATTGGGATTGGGAGCCGTGGCGACGTATCTGCGATTGCGCGAGCGTCGGTTCACGCTGGCGATCGCGTTGAGCCAGATCCTGGTGGTCTGCGGCGGATTGACGCATCCCCTGGGAGGAATTCCGTACCTGGTGATGCTAGTGTATTTCTTTGTCAAAGAAAAAGACTGGCGGAGGATCAGGCCCGTGCATTTGGCACTGGTGGTGGCTCCCTATATCGTGGGGGTCGCTTGTTGGGGCGCGTATATTCTTCAGGAGCCGGCGACTTTCCGGAAAATCTTTTTAGGATCGAGCGCTGCGGGGCGGCTCAGCGGCATGGGGCATCCGCTGTTATCGATTCGCAATGAGATTGTGCAGCGTTATCTGGAACCGTTCGGGTTGTATGGCGATACCTGGGTTCTGAAGGCCAAGGTGCTGGTCCCGCTGGTTTATTTTCTGGGCGCGGCGCTGGTCTGGATCATCGGCCCGGTGCGTCGTCAGGCTTTCCTGAAACCGTTCCTGGCGATGTGGAGCATCATGTGTTTGTCTCTGCTCGCGCTGGATAACCAACGGAACGGGACATATCTCGGGCACGTTTTTCCGCTGTACGCGATTCTGCTTGCGTCGCTGATTTGCTGGTTATATGAAAACCGCCGGTTTCCGCGAGCGCTTCTGATCCTTTTCGCGGCTGGCTTTTGCCTGCTTCAAGCCGGCGGATCGCTGTATATCATTTACAAGGACGCGTACCATCGTCAGTACCTGGCGTCGGCCGATTTCGTGCTGCAACACGCCGCGCCCGGCGACCGCATCGTAGGGACTTCGGAACTGGGGTTCGGCATCGGCTTCGATCGACTGGTGGACGACATGGCGCTGGGATATTACACGGCAAAGAGAAGCCCGGACATCCTGATCCTGAGTCCTCGCTATGCGGCGTGGTATGAGCGGATGCGTCGGGAAGACCCCACGCTTTCTGCATTCCTCGAGCGCCGATTGTCGGAGTTCGAGCCTGCCTATCAAACTTCGGCGTTCACAGTTCTAGTTTCCAAGGCACATCAACCTCGTCTGTGAGGTGATGAAACCACACAAGCCTGCCGATGGGAGCGTAGCGTTATAATCGGCCAAGCGGATGCAACTACTAGAACTGGCAGTCGTCGTCCCCACTTTTAACGAAAGGAAGAACGTCACGGAGCTGCTGGATCGTCTGGCGACGAGCCTGCAAGGTATTGAATACGAAGTACTTTTCGTCGATGACGACTCGCCGGACGGGACCGCTGACGTAGTCCGCGGACTGGGGCTGAGGAATCCTCGCGTCCGGGTCCTGCAGCGGGTGGGACGGCGAGGCTTGGCGTCCGCTTGCGTAGAGGGGATGATGGCCACGGCGGCGCCCTACATCGCCGTGATGGACGCGGACTTGCAGCACGATGAAACCATCCTGCCGCAGATGTTCGCGAAACTCAAAGCCGAAAAGCTGGATCTGGTGGTGGCCACTCGCAATGCCGAGGGCGGGAGCATGGGAGATTTCGCCGCCTGGCGCGTGCGTTTGAGCCAGCTGGGACGGCGCCTGAGCAATGCGATCAGCCGCTGTGATCTCTCCGACCCGATGAGCGGGTTTTTCGTCCTCGATCGCCGATTTCTGGAAGAGATCGTGCGTTCCGTATCGGCGATTGGGTTCAAGATTCTGCTGGATATCGTGGCGTCCTCGCCGCGTCCAGTTCGCTTGGGTGAAGTACCTTACCGGTTTCGCGCGCGCCTGCATGGCGAAAGCAAGCTCGATGTTCTGGTGGGTATCGAGTATCTACAGTTGCTGATCGACAAAGTGGTGGGGGAAGTGATCCCGGCGCGGTTTGTCATCTTCGGCATGGTGGGGGCGATGGGTGCGCTGGTGCACCTTTCGATTTTGTTCGTGCTGCTCAAGCTGGGGCAACAGTCGTTCCTGGTGGCGCAGGCGATTGCGACCGCGATCGTCATGACGCTCAATTTCTTTCTCAACAACGCCATCACTTATCGGGACCGCCGGTTGCGGGGAAGCGGATTGATTTTCGGGCTGATTTCGTTCTACCTGGCTTGCTCGATAGGCGCGTTCGTCAATCTTCGAGTCGCGATGTTCGTGGTGGACGGCGGAGGACCCTGGTATTTGGCAGGACTGGCGGGGCTGGTGGTCAGCTCGGTCTGGAACTATGGCGTCACGGCGATGTTGACGTGGCACCAGGGGCGTCGCGCGGTGGAAAAAATTCGCAAAGTTTCCGCGGCGCTGTCTGCGTCCGAGCCGAAATGTTAGGATAAAAAATAATGTCTTTTCGACGCCCGAGGGCCTTTTTAGAGGGAAAACTGCCTAGTCCGGTGCCAACCGACTCACCGCGGGCCGTCGCCGTCGCAGCACGCCCGATTACTTTCGGAGGGCCGGCAGTCGCGGTACCGCAGACAAATATTTCTCCGGTCTCGCAAGCGTCGGTAGAAGGCAATCAGCCCGTGGTCCGTATCGGCTCCGTATTGATGAGCTGGTTCCTGTACATCTACTTCAGCCGGCTGCTGGATATCGCATCGCCCATCACATTGCCACTGCACATTCCGATGTTCCTGATGATCGGACTGCTGGTATTGGCGCTGGCGGCGGGCGGACTGCGGCGTCTGGCAGCGTCCCGCATCGGAGTATTCGAGGTGATGTTCGTGGTGTGGGTCGGGGTCGCGTCGGCGTTCAGCACATGGCGAAGCGGAAGCCTTAACACGTATCGGGACTGCCTTTACTCGGCGTGTGTTTTTTTCGCGATTTTGGCGTTGGTCCGTAATCTGAAGCAACTGTCGCGGGTCACCGCCGCGATGGCTCTTGCGGGATTGACGGCTGCGATATTCGGGTTTCTTTTCTCCCAGGATGTCCGCGGCCGGACCGCCGTGGACATTGGGACACTGGCAGATCCCAATGAGTACGCGCTGATTTTGTTAATGACACTGCCGTACTGGTGGTTAGTGGCGCGTAATTCGAAGGCTCCAAAATTAATGCGGGTGATTTCGATTATAGCGGCGATCCCCATATTGGTGGCCTTCTTTCGGGCCGGCTCGCGGGCTGGCCTGGTGACACTGGCTGGTCTTGTCGCGGCGATTTTCTTTCGCGCCCGCCTGACGCAAAAAGTAGTGTTGGTGCTTACTGTCACGGTGGTCCTGGCGGTCGCATGGCTGACGTTGCCGGGGTTTCTCAGGGCGCGATACTTTACCTGGTTTTCGAGCGATGCCGGGACTCAGGAGAGTCTGTCCGCAGACATCGAATCCTCGAAAGCGCGCCAGTACTTCTTGATGCAGAGCCTGAAATTAACGCTGCAGCATCCCTTGCTGGGGGTGGGCCCAGGCCAATTCGCGGGCACCAACTGGGAGGTCTCGAAGGCTGCCGGAGTGCATATCGGCGCGCAGCCCACGCATAACACGTACACCGAGGTATCCAGCGAAACAGGCATTCCCGGGCTAATGTTGTTCGTGGGAACGCTAGTGGTTTGTTTTCGCTCCACGTTGCGAATCGCGAAATTGTCAGCGAATAAACCGTCACTCAAGCCGATTTCGAACGCAGCGGCGTGCATATTGGTATCGCTTACAGCCTTCGTGATCGGGGCATTTTTTCTTAGTTTGACGTATAGCGCGTTAGTGACGGCCGCTCTCGGTTTGGGCGCGGCACTGCGAAACGTCGCCGAAGAAGAATTCGGGTTGTCCGTCGCTGGCCCCGGTCAACGCCCAGCATGAAGGTCCGATTGCGCGGAAATACAGGTAACCGGCTGGAGCGATGTCCGCACTAGATTCCGGCGTGAAGTGGCCTGAAGGACGCCGGTTCGCTTTCACAATTTTTGACGATCCGGACGCGCAGAGGCTGGCGACCACGCGGCTGGTGTATTCCTTTCTGGCGGATCTGGGATTGCGCACGACCATCGCTGTCTGGCCTCTGGGGGTCCGCCGCGAAGCGAATTCGGGAGGTGAAACCTGCGCGAACCTGGACTACAGGAGTTTTCTGCAGGAATTGCAACGAACTGGATTCGAAATCGCATTTCACAACGCAGCGCCGCACGCGAATTCACGTGAGGAGACCATGGAAGCGCTGGACCGGTTCGCGGAGTATTTCGGCGGAGACCCGAGGTCGATGGCGAATCACTACAACGAGGAAGCCATCTACTGGGGATCGGCGCGGCTTACGGGTTGGCGCCGCGGTGCCTACAACTTGATCACGCGCAGAAGGAATGAGGGCCGATTTTTCGGACATGTAGAAGGGCATCGCGCCTTCTGGGGCGACGTGTGCCGCGAGAGAATCCGGTATTGCCGCAACTTCGTGTTTGCCGATATCAACACGCTGCGCATGGACCCCTGGATGCCCTACTCGGATCCGCTGCGGCCGTATGTGCGCTACTGGTTTAGCGCATCGGAAGGAGATATGGCGCCGCGCTTTCTGCGGACACTCACGGATCGCAATCAGGATCGCCTGGAGCAGGAAGGCGGCGCTTGCATCATGTATACGCATTTCGGGCACGGATACGTTCAGGACGGCAAACTGAATCCCGAATTCCGCCGCGTGATGGAGCGGATCGCCCGCAAGAATGGCTGGTTCGTGCCGGTATCGACGCTGCTCGATTTTCTGATGAAGGAAAGAGGAGCGACGGAGCTCAGCGATTCACAACGAGCTCGCCTGGAGGCACACTGGCTTCGTGAAAAAGTGTTCCGAGGGACTTCATAGGTACAAGTAGAAAAAGACGTGGCGCTTCAATTCACTCTTTTGGGTGCGGAACATTTCGATGCCGTACGCTCGTTTAACGAGCGCATGCGCGCGGGCAAGGCGCAAACCGCGTTCCTTGTTCCGGAAAGCGCGCCGGAAGGTGCAGAGGAAAGCGCCAAGACGTCCGGGCCGGTTCAGCAGCGGCAATACATCGCGCTCGATGGCGAGGGCGTGCATGGCGGCGTGATCGAGATGGAGCAGCCAGGGTGGCTGGACGGACACTTGGTTCAGGCGCTCAACTACCAATCGCCGCTGTCGGAGGGGATCCTCGATCGCCGCTACGGGATGGTGGCGGTGCGAATGGTGAAGTTCATGGAAGCGCGCGGCGACTCGGTGTTTATCGTGGGCATGGGCGCGGAGACGAATCCGATGCCGCGCATGTTGAAAGCCTCCGGCTGGACGGTACGCGCGGTTCCGTTTCTGTTTCGGGTGCATCGCACCGGGACGTTTCTGCGCGAGATGCAGATGTTGAATTCGACCCGCGCACGGCGGATCGCAGCGCGGGTGGCGGCCGGAACCGGGATCGCCTCATTGGCGTTGGCGTGTGCGCAGATGCGGCGCGCGGGATCGAAATTCAAGGTCCGCCGGGAAAGTGAGTGGGGAAATTGGGCCAACGAAGTGTGGACCCAGTGCCGGAACAACTGCTCTTTCGCCGCGGCGCGCGAGCAGTCCGTGCTGGAGGCTCTGTATCCCAGTAAAGATCCGCGGTTGAGCATTCTGGTGGTGGAGCATGGCGGCGATCCCGTCGGGTGGGCTGCTTGTTTCGACACGCGGTTTAAGGATCGAAAGTATTTTGGCGATATGCGTTTGGGCTGCGTCGTGGATTGCATGGCCAGGCCGGACGCGATGACGGCAACCGCGATCGCAGCGGACGCGGAATTGGCTTCCCGCGGAGCGGACCTGGTGTGGCTGAACCACAGTCACGCGGCATGGGTACGCGCGTTTCGCTCCGCAGGTTTTTTGAAAGGCCCTTCCAACTATCAGTTGGGTACCTCGAAACCTCTGACGCAAGCCATCCTCAGTGCGCCCGGTGGTGAGGATGCGATTCATGTCACGCGCGGCGATGGCGATGGGCGGGCGAACTTCGTTTAGACCGCTCCATGTCTCCCACGTTATAATCGCCACCATGGCCACTTCAGACGCCACTCGACGGCGCTTCCTCAACTTTTTCTCCGCTGCAGGACTCGGATCGACGCTGCTCCCGGGGGCGCTATGGGCGCAGGCGCAGAGTTCATCGCAGATCACCATCGAGATGCTGCGCACCGCGCTGGCGATTTCCGGACTGAAGTTCAGCGAAGAAGATGAGAAAGCGATGCTGCAAGGCTTGAATCGCGCGCTGACCAATTATGAAGATGTTCGCAAGCTGCAAATTCCGAATGACGTGCAGCCGCCGTTCTATTTCAGCCCCATCGTGCCGGGGATGAAAGTGAATCGCACGCGAGAACCGCTGCGGTTCAGCGCGGTTTCCGTAAAGCGTCCCGCAAATCTGGAAGACGTCGCGTTCTGGCCGGTCGGGCAACTCGCGCATCTGTTGAAGACGCGTCAAGTCAAGTCGACCGAGCTGACCCAGATGTATCTGGCGCGTCTGCACAAGTACAACGAAAAACTGAACTGCGTGGTGACGTTCTTGGATGAAACCGCGCTGGCGCAAGCCAAGCAGGCGGACGCCGAAATTGCCGCGGGGAAATATAGAGGTCCACTGCACGGGATTCCGTGGGGCGCGAAAGACATCATCGCGGTGAAGGGATTCAAAACCACCTGGGGATCGGGTGCCTACAAAGACCAGGTGATCGACGAAGACGCCAGCGTCATCGAAATATTTCGCGACGCCGGTGCAGTGCTGCTCGCCAAACTCACTTCCGGAGAACTGGCGCAAGGCGACCGTTGGTTCGGCGGGCAGACGAAAAATCCATGGAACCTCAGTGAAGGGTCGAGCGGATCGTCGGCGGGTCCGGGATCGGCGACCGCGGGCGGCTTGGTCGCGTTTGCAATTGGCACGGAAACCAGCGGGTCGATTCTCAGTCCATCCGGACGCTGCGGCGTGACAGGCCTTCGTCCGACGTTCGGGCGGATCAGCCGCTACGGTGTGATGGCTCTTTCCTGGACGCAGGATCGTTTGGGCCCGATGTGCCGTTACGCGGAAGATTGCGCGCTGGTGATGAGCGTGGTGGCGAAACCCGATGGCCGAGATCTCAGCGTTTCGGAAATGCCGTTCAATTACAACACGCACCTGGACATTCATAAGCTGCGCGTCGGGTATTTGAAGGCAGCGTTCGATGAAGTTCGCGATCCGGTGCTGAAGCGCATGGACGAAAAGGCGATCGAGCAGGTGCAGTCGCTCGGCTTGAAACTGGTTGAGGTGAAGGCGCCGGACTGGTCGGTTGAGGTTTCGAGTTACGGCGTCGAATCGGCGACCTTTTTCGACGATCTGATTCGCTCCGGGCGCGACAAACAGCTTACTAATCCGGGACGGGCAACGGGATGGCGGGTCAGCCGTGTCATGCCGGCCGTCGATTATCTGCAATCGCAACGCGGGCGCATGATGATGATGATGAAGCTGGCCGAAGCCACGGCGGACGTCGACGTGTATCTGGTCCCGACGAATACCGGAGGAGGCGGCGGTGGACGCGGCGGTGCAGGCGCAGATGGCGGCGGCCGCGGCGCGGATCAGCCTCGCCGGCCGCAAAGCGTCACACAGCGTCACTTTACGATGGCGAATCTCGCGTGTTATCCGGCGTTGTCGGTCCCGCATGGATTTCTTGAATCCGGCTCCCCCGGAGCGATGACATTCTATGCGCGGCCGTTCGGGGAAGCCGAGTTGCTGGCGCTGGGCAAGGCGTATCAGGATGCGTCGGGATTCCATTTAAAGCATCCCAGCCTGTAGCAATTCCTAGCCAGCCCCGATAGCCATACTTGTATGGCATAATTAGATGTATGAAGAAGACCTTCAACATCGACGCGAAGCTTTTTCAGGAAGCCAAAGCAGCCTGTGGAGCGGCGACAGATACAGAGACGATTCGTCTAGGTTTAGAAGCTCTGGTTCGCCGCGCCGCGTACGAGCGCCTTCGGGCCCTCCTCGGAACCGAGCCTCACGCCAAGGACGTCCCGAGGCGGCGTGAGAAGCCTTCCGTCAAGCGCAAAGCGGCCTGATGGTTCTGGTCGATACATCCGTTTGGATTCGTGGTCTCGCCAACCGCGAGCCTTATAGGAGAGACCTGGACCGGCTTCTGAGCGCCAGCGATGTGATGGGACATGAGTTCGTCTACGGGGAACTTCTGATCGGAGATCGTGGCGGCCGCCGCAAGCTGCTGGCTGCATATGAGCTCTTGCCTAAAGCAGCGGTGGTTCCTCATCTCGAAATTGTCGAGTTTGTTCACCGCCGCGGTCTTCACGGCCGTGGCGTCGGCTGGATCGACATTCACCTGCTGGCTTCTGCGATCGTAGACCGGGTGCAGTTGTGGACGGCCGACCCTCGTTTCAAAGCGCTGGCGGAAGAACTTGGTGTCGGCTACGAAGGTCGGTGACGTCTGGAATTGAATCAATGGCGGATGGTCCGGAAAAAGTATGGTGAAACCGGGACAGACAAGTATGTACCTATTTTCCGCCGAACCCTGGGACATTTACAGCCTAGGCTTTTTAGTCACTCGCCGTTTGATCGTGTTTGCAACGAATGCCTTTCCGCGGCGCTTCAGCCCAAGAAGAGGCAGCAGGATCTCGCGCCAGTTCTCAATCGACCCGAACACGCCGTTGATCTCAAGATCCTCCGGCTCGTAGTAAATCTCTAATTTCTTATCGCAGCATCCACAGCGCAGCAAGTATCGCGGGGAGATGTGACCCTTGCCGCGTTTTTGCTGGGCTCGATGCGACACTCGGATCGCCCAAATGCCCTCGGGTTTCGGGCGTGATACCGTCATCTTGCGTTGAATCGGTATGGATTTCATGGAGGCGCTCCTCGGGGATGACTTGTTGCCGCACAGCTGGCACACAGGACGCGAAGATCGTGTCGGAATTACTGGCGCGCGACAACCCCGTCCCGTAAGGATGGAGATCGCGCTCAAGAAAATGGTGGAGGCGGCGGGAGTTGAACCCGCGTCCGAAAAAGTCTACCGCGAAAAGACTACGTGCGTTTCCGGTTCGGTATTTTTCGTCTGCTTCATGCGGAAACCGGCAAGAGAGAAACAGCTTAGCCCGATTGATCTCGGCTTTCGGCTCCGAGCAGAAGCCTTGGACCTATCCTGCAAATTGACGCCCTTGGACCGCGTGCAGGCCCATCGATCCAGGGCGGCTACTTAATTAATTAAGCAGCGTAAGCAAACTGCTGATTGTTGGCAGTTGTTGTTTTCCGATCGTTTTACGGGAGCTCGGAACCCGGCACGACTTTCCACGACAGATGCAATCCCGTCGAATCCGTTGCGCCCCCTTTCGTTTCCATTCTACCATCGGAAGGTAAGAATGCCGCCTCCCACCCCGGCTGTCACGCCGTCGACCGTCAAACCCGACGCCCAAACCACAGAACGCGATCAGCTCACGCCGCTGTTCAACGTGGTCCTGCTCGACGACGACGATCATACCTACGATTATGTGGTAGAAATGCTCAGCGCGATCTTTCTGCTCTCCACGGAAATCGCGTTCCGGCACGCGGTGGAGGTCGACACCATCGGACGTACTATCGTGATGACTTGCGAACGCGAGCAGGCCGAGTATGGGCGTGACCAGATCCAGTCGTATGGCGCCGATCCACGCATGCCGCGATCGAAAGGATCGATGAGCGCCATCATCGAGCCTGCGGGACACTCGCGGTAAAGAGTTATTTCACGCAAAGACGCAAAGATCGCAAAGTGTTCTTGGTTTTCTTGGCGGCTTTGCGTCTTTGCGCGAGATAAGTTTTTAGATTTGCCCAACCCAGTCCGCAGTCGCGACGGATTTCCAGCGCGCGCGAATCTGTTCAATCAACTTTGGATCGAGCGGTCCATCGCCCAACAACCGAGCATTCCCAGTCCAGCGATCCGGATTCGTGGTTCCGACGATTGCAGTGGTCACGCCCGGCTGCGCCAGGGTGAACCGAAGTGCTATGGAAACCGACTTCGCCAACGCATCCGACAGAAAATCGTATTGGAGCTGCTGGAGACGATCCCAATATACGTGATGATACGCGCTCACCGGCTTCTGTCCGGTCTTCCACGCCGCATTCGCGATGGGACGCTTGGCGATCACGCCCATTCCGGCCGCGTGCGCCTTTGGAAGCGTCGATTCGATGGACGATTGGTCCGCGATATTCACCGATGTTTGCAGCGTGTCGAACGCCCCGCACTCGACCGCATAGAGCGCCGCGCGGCGCTTTCGCCGCTGTATCCGATGAAGCGCGTTTTACCGGCTTCGCGAGCGCGCCGCAGCACCTCGATCGCTTCGCCTTTTCGCAACGTCGATTCGCCGCAGCTGTGCAACTGCACCAAGTCGACATGATCCGTCTGCAGATCCTTCAGGCTCTGATCGATCGACTGGGCGAGCGCCGCCGGACTCCAATATTGCGGATCGTCGTTGCCGGGGTGGCCGCACTTGGTCAATAGAATGAAATCGCCGCGCCGCGATCCCACGGCTGCTCCAATCTTTTTTTCGCTTTCGGGATAAAACGCCGCCGTGTCGATGACGTTCAGGCCTGCGTCGATGGCCGAATGGAGCAGCCTGTCGACGTCCGATTGCGGAGCTTTTTCAAATCCGATTTCAGACCCGCCGAATCCAAGCACGCTGATGCGCAGACCGGTCCTACCGAGATTCCGGTGTTCCATTTTCGATTATTGAGGTTTCGCCGCCAGGTAGTAGCCGTCGCGTGTACGAACGGTCAGTCCCGGCTTCAGGATCTCCACCACGATGTGATGGTAGCCGCCTTCCTCCTGATTATTGGGAGTGTAGGTGAGCAGGTACTGGCTGTGCAGCTCGTCACCAAGCTGCGCGACGTCCCGTTCAAGCGTCTTCTGGCTCTTGAATGAGAACTGGCGTCCACCGGTGTATTTGGTGTAGACGTCCAGCGGATCGGGGACGAAAATACCTTTCGCGGCGTCGAAAATGTCCTTGAGCGCGGGAACCCAATTGCCCATGTTCATCTGCGATTCCGTGGTCGCCGTATTGACTTGTCCCAAGGGAAGAGGCGTCGCGCCGGGAGGCAGCGAATACGTGCTGGGCCGGTTCGCCTGGGCTTTCCCTGTCAGCGACGCGAGCAGGTGCGAGACGTCCACCGAATAGATGTACACGTTCGCGAAGTCGGCCTCAGTGATCACCTCGCTCAACTTGAAGCTGCTGCCCTTGTCGCGATTTTCGCTGATCTGGACCAGAATCCGCCGCCGGTTGGTGGGCCGCGTCTTCAGCATGTTGATGGCTTCCATGGTCGCGTTGTTGAGCGCCGAGGTGTAACTGCCCGGTTTCAGTTTCTTGAAGGCCGCGTCGATCTTCTCTGCGTCGTTGGTGAATCCCGTCAACGTCTGCACGCGGTGATCGAACGCCAGCACAGCCATCTCGCCTTCCTCGCCGATCACCAGAGATTCGAACACGCCCGGTAGTTTCTGAATGCTCGGCAGGATTTTTTCGACGTCGGCATTGGCTTGGATCGCTACCACCATGGAGATGGGATGCGACGCCAGATCCTGCGTGATCTTCTGTACCTTGCCGTTGTCCAGGAGCCGGAAATCGTAGGGCGTCAGGCCGGGAATGTAATTGCCGCCCTTGTCAAAAACGGTGACCGGCGCCAGCACCAGGCGCGTGGTCACGCTGATGGGGCGGTCCGCCTGTTCCTGCGCCGCGAGTAGACTCGCCAGACAAACAAATAAGATGCCCTTTTGCATGATTCTCCTATTCATTGGATGCTGGGGCTAGGACGACAGTTTCTGATTGATTGTACCCGTATGTTCTGTGCGCCCGTGTAACAAATCAACCACATGCGGGATCAAATCGCACACCGCATTCAATGAATCTACCGCACCGCGAGGCGATCCGGGAAGCGTCACGATCAACGTGCTCCCATGTGTGTAGGCGCTGCTTCGTGACAATGGCGCGAATTTGGTCGATTTGCGCCCTTCGGCCCGCATCACTTCGCCAAACCCAGGGATCTCCTTATGTTCTAATGTTGATACCGCCTCCGGCGTAACGTCGCGCGCCGAGATTCCCGTGCCACCGCTGGTCAGGATCACGTCGGCAACTCCAGCCAGGGCCCGAAGCTCTCGTGAAATCGCTTCCACCTCGTCGGGTACCACCCGCCTTTCTGCGACCTTCCAGTCCAGTTCGGCCGCACGCGCTTCGAGCGCCGGTCCTGACCGGTCCTCGCGCGTCCCTGCCACGGCGGAATCGCTGACGGTGACGATGGCCACGCGGATCATTGCTTAGCGGCTCCGCGTTCGAAATCTCCGCTCTTGCCCCCGGTTTTCTTGAGCAGGTAGAGGTCCTGAATCTCGATCCCCTTGTCCAGCGCCTTGGTCATGTCATAAACAGTCAGCGCGGCCACTGCGGCGGCAGTCAGCGCTTCCATCTCGACGCCGGTCGGACCAGAAGTAGTGACCTCTGACGTAATACGGACGCCGCGGCTCTCGATGGTCACTGCAACGTCCACATGCGAGAGCATCAGCGGATGGCACATCGGGATCAGGTCGGAGGTCCGTTTGGCCGCGGTGATTCCCGCGATCCGCGCGACTTCCAGCGGATCGCCTTTCGGATTCCGCGGCAGCTTCTTCAGCACCGCGGGCCGGATGCGCACGAACGCCTGCGCCGTGGCCGTCCGCCGCGTCTCGGCTTTGGCGGAAACGTCCACCATTCGCGCTCGGCCTTTGTTGTCGTAGTGCGAAAGCGTTTTCATTTGAGCATTACCCGGATATCGTCACCTTCCGCCCAGGATTCGCGATCGGCCTCCGCGACAAGAAATGCATTGGCTCGTGCCAACGCGGCAACATCGCCAGACCCCTGCCAGCCCGAAGGAGTAATCGTCGCGCCATCGGCACTCAACTGCGCCGGCAGGAAGCGCGTGAGTCCGGTTTTGTGACGAAATTCGCGGGTGAGTTTCGCCCGCAGCAGGGGCAGGGAAGCGGTGGATGCTCCACTCAGCCGCTCGATCGCGGCCCGCGCGAAGAGTTCGAAAGTCACCATGGTCGACGCCGGATTTCCCGGCAATCCAAAAAAGAATTTTCCGTGAACCGATCCGAACACCAGCGGCTGTCCCGGCTGGATCAGCACGCGATCGAAATAGAATTTCGCGCCCAGATCGGCCAGCACACGCTCCACAATATCGTACTTGCCGGCCGAAACGCCGCCGGAAAGCAGCAACACATCGGACGCCAGACCGCTCTCGATCAGCGCGCGCGTCGGTTCATAAGTATCGCGCGCGATGGGCAGCATTCCGGGAAAGCCGCCCGCCCGTTGCACCTGCACCGCGAGCGACCACGCGTTCGAATTGCGAATCTGGAATTCTTGCGGCGTCACTCCGGCTTCGACGATCTCATCGCCGGTGGGTAAAATCGCGACACGTGGCTTCTTGTAAACCGAAACGTGGCGCTTCCCGACCATCGCCAGCAGCGCGATCTCCGCGAATCCCAAACGCGCGCCGCTGGAGAGAACCGCATCGCCAGTGTGCGCCTCGATGCCTTGCTGGTTGAAGTTGTCGCCGGCCTTTGCCGCACGCTCGATCACCACGCGATCTCCGTCGCGACGCGTATGCTCGATCATGATCACCTGGTCGGCGCCCGGCGGCATGGGAGCGCCGGTCATGATCTCGACGGCTTCTCCTGTGCCGACTGATCCTCGAAACACAGTTCCGGCGCGGACTTCTCCAATGACCCGAAGCGTCGCAGGCAGATCGACTGAGCGCACGGCAAATCCGTCGCGAGCGGAGCGCGGAAAGGGCGGGTAGTCGCGATCGGCGTAGATCGACTCAGCGAGCACCCGTCCCGCAGCGTCGAGCAACTCAACTTGTTGGGTGGACCCGAGCGCGGCGACCTCGCGCAGCACACACTCCCGAGCAGCTTCAAAACTCAAAGTCATTGGTTGAAGATTAACCGCTCCCTTTGGTCACGGCTCGTTGTCGGGTTAACCGAGCCGTGACCAGAGGGAGCGGTTCAAACGGCGTTTCTCGATCGGCCTACGCTACAGTGTATCGCCGCACGCTGGCCGCGCGCCCCGTGGATTCGTCCACTTCCACAATGACCGCATGCAACTCCGCCCCATGCCGAGCCGCCTCCATCCGCACCGGCATCTGCGTCAGGAATTTCTGCAACACGATGTTCTTGTCGACGCCAATCACCGACTGATACGGCCCGGTCATTCCGGCATCGGTCTGGTAAGCCGTGCCGTTGGTCAGGATGCGCGTATCGGCGGTCGGAATATGCGTGTGCGTCCCGACCACCGCGGAAACCCGCCCGTCGAGATACCACCCCATGGCCATCTTTTCGCTGGTCAGCTCGGCATGAAAATCGACGAACTTCACTTTTACGGCCGGAGGCAGTGCCTCAAGAAGAGCGTCCATTTTGCGGAATGGACAATCCGTCTGCGGCATGTACATCCGGCCCTGCAGATTGATCACCGCGCAATCGACGCCATTGCGCGCCTGCACCACCACCACGCCGCGTCCCGGCAACTCATCCACGTAATTTGCTGGACGCAGCAAGCGGGGCTGGCGCGCGAAATAATCGTAAATCTCGCGCTTGTCCCAGATATGATTGCCGCTGGTAAGCACATCGAGCCCGTAACCGAACAGCTCGTCTGCAAGCTGCGGAGTAATCCCGAATCCGCCGGCGGAGTTTTCCGCGTTGGCGATGCTCAGGTCGATTTTTTCGGTGGCGACGATATTTTTAAGGTGCCGCGCGACAAGGCTCCGCCCCGGGGAGGCAAAAATGTCACCAATAAAAAGAAGATTGGTCAGAGCAGTTTGTGTTGTGGGGCAGGCTTGCAGCCTGCGGCGGACTTTCAGTCCGCCCCGCCTGTTTCATTTACCGAAGCGCCGGTTTCAAACCGGCGCGCAGGCTAAAAGCCTGCCCCACATAGCTTTCTAAGGAGCGCACCACAAAGCCGTCCTAGCCCCCGTCATTGACCCTGATTTTTTAACAGGGGGGATCCTCCGCATACCTTTAGGCTTCTCCATGGCGGCTGTTACACCACCGGAGCTTGCACACCGGCACGAATCGAGTCAGATCCCATGACATTGACTGTTGGATCAATTTATGGAAGCCGCACACAAACCAAGCAGGAACGCTCCTGAATGATCATAGCAGAGAGGGAGTCAGCAACCGGAGTAGAATACCCTTATGATGAACAGATTTGCTAGCGTCCTCGTAGCGTTCGTGGCGGCAACATCAATCACCATCGAAGGCGCGGGAAGCTCAACGCACCTTGTACATACCGACTACTGCGGCACTCAGCAGAGCCTTTGGAGCGGAAACAACAACAATACGCAGCACCTGTTCCCACCCCCATCCAACAACAACTCCTGAACCTAAGCTATGTCCTGACGGAGTCTAGGCCCCCTTCAGTACCTCAGCAATATCTTTCTCGAGAATAGCGCCTTCCTTTATGATGCGCCAATACGGCTCGCATACATCCACCGTGGTCGCTCCCGACCCCGTCGCCAGCCCCGCGTCGAGCACCAGGTCCACGCGGCCGTCCATCGAGCCGAATACTTCGATCCCACTCGCGCAGGTGGGCGATCCGGATTGGTTTGCGCTGGTCGAAATCAGCGGCTGATTCAGCCGTTCGAGCAGCGCATTCGCCACACGCGACCGCGATTGCCGCATGGCCAGCCGTCCTGTGTTGCCTGTTACTCTCAGTGGGATTCGCGACGACGCTGGAGCGATGATGGCTAGAGGTCCGGGCCAGAAATGCCGCGCTAACAGATAGAATCGCGCGGGAATATCCTTGCACAGCTCCTCCACCATGACTAGGTCGTGCACCAGCAAGGGAAGCGACCGGTCCGATTCGCGGCCCTTGGCCTCGAACACGCGCCGCACGGCATAGAGATTTAGCGGATCGGCGACCAGCGTGTATAGCGCGTCGGTGGGGATCGCGACCACGCCGCCGCGGCGGATCACGGCCGCAGCCCGCTCAATGGCCCTTTCGTCAGGACGCTCGGCGTCGATCTCGATCAAGTCGGTCGCCACGTTTGTAATAGTGTGGCACAGGTGCGGACTACTCGCGCGGCCCGATGGCTTCCGCGACGTCGATCGCCATCTGGTACCGCCCGAACGGCGCGCTCAACTGGACGCCCGCCACCATCGGCCGGACGCGCTGGACCATCTCACGCGCGATGGCGATCCCCTCTGCCCGCGCCGATTCCACGGTCTCCGCCTGCCTCATCCGATCCATGTAGGCTTCCGGAACCGGGACGCGCAGCTCATTGACCATGAACTCGGCATTGCGATAGCTGGTCAGCGGCCAGATCCCGGCGACGAACGGCAACCCGAACTGCTCGGTGCGCTTGAGGAACGCCTCCAGCAAATCCAGATCGAACACCGGCTGCGTGACGACGTACTCGGCTCCGGCCTTGACCTTCCATTCGAAGCGCCGCAGCTCTTCGTCCATGTTTAACGCCCCTGGATTCGCGCCAACGCCGATCAGAAGCGCGGTCTGCGATCCCATCGGATTCCCACCCAGGTCGAGCCCATGGTTCAGATTATTAACGATGTTGGTCAGCCCGATCGCATCCACGTCGAAAACAGCGGTGGCATCCGGGTAAGTCCCCATGCGTGGCGGATCGCCCGTGATGCAGATCAAATTCCGCACGCCGACCGTATATGCGCCCAGCAATTCGCTCTGGATGCTCAAGATATTTCGGTCGCGGCAGCAGAAATGCAGCACCGCTTCGATTTCAGCCTGTTGCTGGATCAACTGGCAGGTGACTTGAGCGCTCATGCGGGCGCTGGCGCGCGGACCGTCGGGAACGTTGATGCAGTCAATCCCCGCCGCCTTGCACAGCTTCGCCCCTTCGACCTCTTTCGACGCATCGATGCCGCGCGGCGGAAGAATTTCGACGAACGCCACAAAACGTCCCGCCGCGAGCTTTGCCCCCAGCGTGCTCTTATCCGCGACCGGTACTTTTTCGAGCGCCTTCGGCCGCGACGCCGGCTCTTCCACGATCACCGTATTGGCGTGCTCCACGTGTTGCAGGCTGCGAGCCTCGCTCTTCATCACCCGGATGTGCTCCGCCGTGGTCCCGCAGCATCCGCCGATGATCCGGACGCCAGCTGTCAGAAAGCGGCGCGCATATTGCGCCATGTACTCCGGCGAGCACAGGTATAAATTGCGGCCCTCTACCGTAGTCGGCAGACCCGCGTTAGGCATCGCACTGATCGGCTTGTGCGTATACCCGACCATCTTCTCGATGGCTTCGAGCATCACCTTGGGACCGGACGAGCAGTTCAGTCCAATCACGTCTACCGGCAACTCGTCGAGCTTGCGCGTGAAATCCGCCGTCGACGTTCCGTCACGAAGCGTACAGTCGTCCTCTATGCTCAACTCCGCGATGACCACCATCTCATCGCCAGCCGATTCGCGCGCGGCCAGAATCGCTTCACGAATCTCGTTCATATCGCGAAATGTTTCGAGAACCAGCAGGTCGATTCCGGCTTCCACCAGCGCGTCGATCTGCTCGCGAAATATGGCTCGGGCTTCTTCGAAACTGGTAGGACCCAGCGGTTCCAGGCGGATTCCCAGTGGTCCCACGGCGCCGGCGACGAAAGCCTGGTCGCGCGCGGCTTCTCTCGCGATCCGCACCCCGGCCTGATTGATCAAGCGGACTTTTTCACCGAATCCGAATGCCGCCAGGCGCTTTTTGTTGGCGCCGAAGGTGTTGGTTTCCAGGATCTCCGCGCCGGCCTTGACGTATTCCTGATGAACGTCGCGGACCAGCGCCGGCAGGGATAGGTTCAGCTCATCAAAGCACCGGTTGATGAACACACCCTTGGCGTACAGGGCGGTGCCCATGGCTCCATCGGCTACCAGGACACGTCGTTCCAGCTGTTCTCGAAATTCGGCTGCCCTGGTTTGGGTCAAGGTTGTTGGCATCGTTTCAATCAAAAATTTCGCTCAGCGGAACCTCGATGTGTTCCGCGCGGATCACGCCGTCGCGGACCTCGCGCATTCCATTGCCGTCGTAAACGAAGGCCTGTTTGGTTTTCGGATCGAGGATCCACACGTATCGAACGCCAGACGCAAGATAGCTAGACGCCTTCTTCTTCATCCGGCTCATTCGGTCCTCCGGCGACAGAATTTCGATGCACACTAAAGGAGGCGTCGAGAGCACCTCTTCGGCTGGTTCGGGACCGGCCACAATGCAGACATCCGGTACCCGATAATGCCGCTCGCCCAGGCGAAGGCGCCATTCGTGCAGCACAAAAACGTCCCATTGCGATTCACGCGGCTTTAGATAGAAGAGCAGCCGCCACTGAACTTTAGAGTGGCCTTTTTCCCCCACGTTCCTGTCCAGCACCTCCCCGTCCACGTATTCGCGGTCCGGTTCATAGCTGGTCCGGAGGTACTCTTCGACCGATACCTGGGTCGCCGTCGCCATACATATACAATACCGCGCCGCCAAAACTGGGCGATTATCTCCAGTTCGGAAACGGATTCGACTTCGCCTCCCGGCTCGCCTCGATCAGATCCGGCACGCGCTGGCGCCGGTTCATCATCCGATCCAGCAGTTCTTCGAGCGCGCTTTCTTCTCCTTCCAGCCACGCCGGAGGGATTTGCCGGACCGCCTGGTCCACCACCTCTTCCGGAAAATGGACGATCCGCTCCAGCCACGGCTGGAAATCGTCCAGGCCGCGAACTCCTCGATACACGATCGGACGGAAGTACAAGCCCTGCAAAGGCGAGTCACCGAAGCGCCAGTGCGGACCTTCAAACAGATATCCGTGATCCATCATCTGTGCGACAAACCCCAGCCGCGCCGTGCTCCCCGCCGACCCGGGGAGCCAGTCCTTCAGGCGTGCCCGGAAGAACACGGCCTGGCGGGAATCGGCATTTCCGGTCCATTTGTCGAACGCCAGCGCGCCCGGGAAATCGCCCAGGTTTTCCACTTTATCGAGCAAGCTGTCCGGAAGAAAATCGTACACCACGTTGCGAGCCGGATCGCCTGGAAACCGCGAGCCAAAGTGCCACCCCGGTTCGACCAGCAGTCTTCGCGACCCGAGTTGTATGTACACGTCGGGGTTCTCTGCGAGGAACGAGTCGGTGACGCGTACGATCGCCGTTTCCGGCGTCGCGAGTCCCAAATAGGAGAGGAAGGCAGCCCCGATCCACTCGTTCACCAGAATCCGCCGGTGCTGCGGATTATTGAGAAATTTGACCACATAACAGTGCCCGTCGCTGGCTTCGATCAGGTGCGCCTGCGCTCCGCCGCGCATTTTGCGAATCAGGCGGCGCGCGTCTATCGGCATATGTTGGGAGGGCAGGTTGGGAACGCCGCTGCCGATGAAGTACCTTATAGATTATGCCAGAGGAAAAAGAAGAACCCACTCCGCGGACTCCCACCAGCAAGGAAGAGGTCGCTTTGGAGCTGATGCGCTTCATCGCCGTGACCACCGGATTCGGCAAGACATCGTCCGGCGCAGGATTCGCGGGCAAGGCTCCCAAGACCCCCGAGGATCAGGTGGACGCACTGATCCATCTTTATGAGCGCTGTCGAACCGCAGTGGGGAAACCCTAGCCTGTTCTATTCGAACGTGAACCCGCCAGCCAGCTGATTACGTTGGAAGCGGTCGATGCTGACGTGTCGCGCAACTCCGGCGAATTGAAGTCGACCGTCCCGGACGTTGAGGCGCGACAGTCATGCAGCGCGTACTAGCGTTATGTCTGCGACGGAAACCGGCTGATCACCCTGGATTCTCGACACAGAGCCGCGACCAGAGGGAGCGGTCGATGTTGATTTGTCACGCAACACCAGCGAATTGAAATCCGCCGTCCGGAAGCGGGTCCACAGGCCCCCTACTTCTTCTTCTTGCCCTTCTTTTTCCCGCCGGCTTTCTTGGCGGCTTTCTTCGCGGCCTTTTTGGGTGCCTTCTTGGCAGCTTTCTTCGGAGCAGCCTTCTTAGCGGCTTTTTTGGCGGGAGCTTTTTTGGCTGCCTTCTTGGGGGCGGCTTTCTTAGCAGCGGCCTTTTTCGCCGGAGCTTTCTTCGCCGGAGCCTTCTTAGCTGCGGCTTTCTTTGCGGGGGCTTTCTTTGCAGGAGCCTTTGTGGCGGCCGCCTTCTTGGGAGCCGCGGCTTTCTTCACAGGCTTCTTGGCAGGGGGCGGTTCCGCAGGGACCGTCTCGGCGACAGAAGCCACTCCGGTAACCACCACCACTGGTGTGACCGTGGTGACGGTCAACTCTTCTTCCTCGTCGTCCATTCCGTAGTCGCCCATATCGTCGTCTACGTTGATGTTGGCTCCTTCCTCGAAATCGTCGAGCTCATCATCTTCGACCGAGAGTCGATACTCAATCATTCAGTTTGGCCTCCTCGCAGGCGGAATCAAAAATTAGAATATCGCTTTTTAGCGGGAAGGCAAGCGAAAAGTCGCTTGCGGCTCAGCATTGTGGACGCCTGCCGCAGGATCGACCATTTCGATCACGATTTGTTTTGGCGCCAAACCAGCCCACCGAGGCTCGATCCATTGCCGCCCCTTTTTGGGAAATTCCACGCCAGTGAATCGATCGGGGGCCAAAACGAGGCGTGCTCCAACTCCTGGTACCGATGCCTACTTTGGGACCGTTTGGCAGGGTAGTGGGTCAATCTCCGAGATGGGCGCCTATCATTCATGTGCCGCGCAACGTCCCACAGCCGCCTTGTAAGCGCCACTTGGACAGCCCCATGCGTCAGCTTGGGCTAGCCCGGGCATAGCGATAGCCCCAAGCTGACGCATGGGGCTGAACCACGATAGGAATTTGCATCCAGAGCCGGCGCGGTCGGAAACGGCACCCGCCACTCTACAGGGAGGGCTCCAACTCCTGGTACCATGCCCGGTGGAGAGCCCTTTGGCGGGGAACTAAGAGAGCCCGGGTCCATTTTTTGGCAGTGCCCCTTGCGGTCCCGGTCCCGGGTCTGCTATCCTGAGCGTGCTGTCCCAATCGGCATCTTATTGAAACGGCTCTGAAAAAAAGTTGCCGCTACCCCTTGCGTAGCCAGGCCGAGTTTGATAGATTGATTGATGGCAGTACTAAACGCATCGGGTGTTTGCCGGATGCGCGTTGGGTAGGCAGGCAAGAAACGCAGTAAACGCTGCTGAGTTCGCCGCCTTTCTGAAGCAGTTCTTTCAGGTTCCCAAAGTTTTCTGGTTGCAGCCTAGTCGTCCCTGAATGGGGCATTGGTTGCACCGAACGGCTTTCGAGGCCGGCAGGGAGTCAGCTTTCTTGACCGATCGCGGGCTTTTCTGCGCAGATCATTGACAATCTGGTTGGACGCGAAATAGAAGTCCTGACCTTGCGGCGCAAGTCGTAGGGTTAAGGAAGCAATCAATTCGTCAGTAACTTGAGTTCAAACCGGAGCGATCAAACGTAGCGCAGGCGATCGTTTTTTGTCGTCTGTGGCTATCTCAAAAGGTTCAAACGAGAGTTTGATCCCGGCTCAGAATCAACGCTGGCGGCGCGCTTAACACATGCAAGTCGCACGAGAAAGCAGGAGCAATCCTGTGAGTAAAGTGGCGTACGGGTGAGTAACACGTGGATCATCTACCTTTTAGTGGGGAATACCCCTGGGAAACCGGGGATAATACCGCATAAGCTCGTAAGAGGAAAGCAGCAATGCGCTGAAAGAGGAGTCCGCGGCTGATTAGCTAGTTGGTGAGGTAATGGCCCACCAAGGCGAAGATCGGTAGCCGGCCTGAGAGGGCACACGGCCACACTGGCACTGAAACACGGGCCAGACTCCTACGGGAGGCAGCAGTGGGGAATCTTGCACAATGGGGGAAACCCTGATGCAGCGACGCCGCGTGAGCGATGAAGCCCTTCGGGGTGTAAAGCTCTTTCGGCAGGGAAGATTATGACGGTACCTGCAGAAGCAGCTGCGGCTAACTACGTGCCAGCAGCCGCGGTAATACGTAGGCAGCAAGCGTTGTTCGGAGTTACTGGGCGTAAAGGGTGTGTAGGCGGCCTGTTAAGTTCCGTGTGAAATCTCCCGGCTCAACCGGGAGGGTGCGCGGAATACTGACGGGCTAGAGTGCGGGATGGGAGAGTAGAATTCCTGGTGTAGCGGTGAAATGCGTAGATATCAGGAGGAATACCGGTGGTGTAGACGGCTCTCTGGACCGTAACTGACACTGAGACACGAAAGCGTGGGTAGCAAACAGGATTAGATACCCTGGTAGTCCACGCCCTAAACGATGCATATTTGGTGTAGGCAGTTCATTCTGTCTGTGCCGGAGCTAA